>Ga0325414_1001847_pt1 | contig 20958 bp, 19 predicted proteins | sample PopdelMetagenome_8_FD_206183 | JGI IMG/M metagenome (GOLD analysis project Ga0325414, IMG submission 206183) | Populus deltoides microbial communities from Bellville, Georgia, United States - Leaf-PdKOR-R3 | ecosystem: Host-associated > Plants > Phyllosphere > Phylloplane/Leaf | place: USA... | reverse complement strand
AAACAAGACTGGAAAAATAACAAAAGAGTTCTAAATAGAATAAGAAAAATAATCATAAACCAATTAGGAAAATAATGCAACTCTTGTATAGTAGCTTCTAAGCTTTACCTTAAGACCTTTTCGGTTTCTAATTGCTATGGAATTCTAACCCAATAACAAAAAAAGCCTTTAGAATTTGTGGACAAAATTTTAGCTTAATTCAATGGTCAAATAAAAACTTTTACTTGTTAGTGTAAGATTGTACATTTGAAAAATAAGCTCAAAACAACCTTTAATGTCATTGAATAATAAGAAAACCTTGCCAAAAAGAAAATCTTCAAAATAAAAGGAAACATAAGTTATTGTCGCTTCTCCCTATGCTGCCAAAGCTACTAAATGCTTTAAGCCCAATAAGGATCTCCTTTTCTTTACATGGATCACATTAATTAAAGCTTTATCCATTCTTTGTTGAAAGTCTTGGAACTTTTATTGGCCCAAATATACTGAATAAGCCAATTGAATGTCTCTTTACTATTTTTAGCCCTTAACCTTATAATTGGTCCCATTAGCACCTCTAATGTAGTGTTTAGTTATTATCTTAGGATAGAAGGGACAGAGACAATGAAGGCAAAAATCTAGTTGGTTAAGAGATAGAGACAAAGACATAAAAATAAATATATTGCTAGGATAGTTTTGGAGTGAATTTCTATATTTATAAAATAAGAGGTATAGAGGAGACATGTTTCCAGAGACAATATGATGTAAATCTCGTAATCACACGGTCATGTAACCCACACACAAACGATAGAACTCTCGGAACACTAAGAAATCAGGTTTCGTAGTGTGACACATATATTATCTTAGACCTAAGCACCAGTACTATTGGAATCTAAAATTAGAGAACCAAAGTAAAAGAATACTCTCTCTCTCTCTCTCTCCTCCCCACACACACACATACATATAATTTCATTCATCAAAGTCTGGAACCCTTACACTTCCTTTCAAAAGAGTATTTATAGTGCCAAAGACCTAAAACTTAATGGTCTGAACATAAGTCCATAAATACAATAAATTAAGTTTTATAACAATTAAAATAACGAAGCCCAAACTCAATGCAAGCATGCAACCAAAAGCATCCTTGAAAAAAAAGGCTATCACCCTTGTGTTTTGCTCAATAAAGACTCCATAACTCAAGAAAATATAGCATTTATTACCTCGCTTGTTTTATTCCAAATATTATTTAAATCTCATTACCATTTCCTTCATTGCTTACATTAATTAAAGTATGTTCATCCTTTTTTGAAATATGAACACCTGCCTTGGCCCAAATATCTCGAATCAGCCCAATCAACGCCTTTTTAATCTTCTTAGCCAGTGACCTTGTAATTGGCCTAATTGGTAACTCTAAATGATTATGTGGTAATGCTTGTTGATTTTCACCATCTTTCGTGTTAGTGAATTAGTATGTATCATCTCTTTTATCCTCAAAAGGATTCAACCTTGAATTGTCACCTACAAGAGATATTAGAAATATTGAAAGTAGCGCTAGCACCATACCCACCTGTTAGATCTATTTTGTACGCATTGTCATTAATCTTCTCAAGTATTTGGAAATGCATCTCTCCTCATGGTTGCAATTTTGATTTTCTATAGGTCGGAAACCTCTCCTTATGCATATGCACCAAAACTCAATCACCTAGTTGGGAAAAAACGTGTTTATACCCCTTATTTATCTTAGATGCATATTGGTCATTCTTTTTTTTTTTTCAATATGCTTTCTTACATTTTCATAGAGTGCTATCACCATTTGTGTATTTTTATTACCATCAAGATTAACCTTTTTATCACTAGGTAAATGAATCAAATCTAATGGAATTAATGAGTTAAATCCATAAATGACCTTAAATGGTGAAAAATCAGTAGTCGAATACATACTATGATTATAAGCAAACTCAATGAATGGTAAACAATCTTCCCAATTCTTAAGGTTCTTTTGAATGACAATACATAAGTGTAGTTAAAATCCTATTAATTACTTTTGTTTGACCATCAGTTTATGAATGATAAGTAGTAAAAAACAATAACTTAGTTCCTAATTTTTTTCACAAAACCTTTCAAAAATAGCTAAGAAAATTTACATCACGATCTGAAATTATGCTCCCAGGAATCCTATGAAGTCCTACTATCTCTATAAGGAATAAATCAATAATGTTGTTTACATCATAAATTTTATGACATGCTATAAGACGTGACATCTTAGAAAACCTATTAACAACTACAAAGATAGAGTCCCTTCCTCTTTTCGACCTAGGTAAACCTAAAAACAATCCATAGAAATATTCACCCAAGGTTTTTTAGGTAGAGGTAAAGGCATATATAAACCATGTGGTAAAACCTTAGACTCTTTTCTACATGTAATGCATCTATCACACACTTTTTGCACATCGGGTTTCATTTTAGGCTAGTAAAAGTGTTTATACAATATATCTAAAGTCTTCGCGACACCAAAATGACCTATTAAATTGCCCCAATAAGCTTCACGAACAAGTAATTAACGCATAAACCTATTAGACACACGAGGTCTATTTTTTTAAAAAAACAAGTATCCATCAAGTCTATAAACCTTTCCAGAAGCTGAATTTTCACATGCATGAAATACATTAGTAAAATTACTATCATTCATATGCTCAAATCCTAACAACTTAGCATCCAAGGTAGGTAAAAGAGCATACCTTCACGATAGCGCATCAATCACTATATATTCCTTACCTTGCTTGTATATGATCACATATGAGAATGTTTTAATGAATTCCATCCATTTTGCATGCTGCTGATTCAACTTACTTTGTCCTTTCAAATGCTTTGATGATTCATGATTCGAATGAATATGATTTTTTTTTTGCCACAAGTAATGTTGCCATGTCTCCAAAATTCTCACCAAAGCATAAAGTTTCTTGTTATAAGTAGGGTAGTTCAACACCACACTATTGAGCTTTTTGTTAAAATAAGCAATAGGTCATTTATCATGTATTAAACCAGCTCCAATACCTATTTTTAAGGCATCACATTCAATCTTAAAAGCTTTTGTAAAGTCAAGTAAAGCTAATAAAGGTGTTAAACAAAGTTTTTCTTTTAACAAGTTAAATGCATTATCTTGTTCAATACCCCATTTAAAACCAATTGACTTTTTGACGATCTCAATGAGTGGTGATGCAGCTAGTGTGCTAAAATCCTTAACAAACCTCTTATAGAAACTAGCCAAACCATGGAAACTTCGTACCTTAATCATAAATTTAGGTGTAGGCCAATCTTGGATGACCTTAATCTTGTTTTCATCCATCTTGATACTATGTGCAGTTACAACATATCCAATAAACACAATTTTCTCCATGTAAAAGGTACACTTCTTAAGATTAGCATACAATTTCTCATCACGCAATGCACTAAATACTTTACACAAATGATCAAGATGCTCATTCAAGTTTTTGTTATAGATTAGGGTGTTATCAAAATACACTACCATAAATTTATCTATAAATGCATGTAACACATGATTCATTAGCCTCATAAATGTACGAGGTGAATTTGTAAGTCCAAATGACATAACTAACCATTTATACAAACCATGCTTATTCTTAAATGCAATTTTCCATTCATCTTCTTTTTTCATCCTAATCTAATGGTACACACTTTCAAATCAATTTAATAGAAAATACATAATCCATGTAACTCATCTAGCATGTCATCAAGCATAGGGATATGATGTATTTACTTTACCGTTATGTTGTTGATGACTTGAAAATCAACACACATCTTTCATGTTCCATCCTTTTTAGGCACAAGTAATACTAGCACAACACAATGACTTATCCTCTTATAAATGCACTCCTTCATTATCAGCTTATCAACTTGCATTTGAAGCTCCTTCGTCTTCTTGAGATTAATTATATAGGCTGGTTAGTTAGGAATCATAGCTCCGGGTATAAGATCAATCTGATGTTCTATTCCTTTTAATGGTGGTAATATGCAAAGAATGTCTTTAAGAAATACATCATCAAACTCATGCAATAAAAAAACAGCCACACTAGGAACAACATGATTTGATCTCACCCTTTCTTGCATAGAAATTTAGTTGTTTCCTTAATTTTCTCACCAATTATCATCATTCATACTTACTTTTTTCACTTCTCGGGTTTTATTTCTACTCTCAACTGGTTTAATTATTGATTTTGAATTAGTTGAATCTGATGATATTCTCTCACCATTGTCCGTACATGAATTTTCTCTCATCAACCTCACATTCCCTTTTCAACTTCAATTAATCATCATACACTTGTTTTGAAGATATAGGTACAAGAGTGATGACTTTACCATCTTTTACCATTTTTTATAATAATATATCTATTTCTAAATCCATCATGAATAACCCTTATATCAAACTGTCATGGATGCCCCAAAGGTAAGTGAATAACATGCATTGGAACCACATCACACATAATATCATTAGAATATCTACTAATAGCAAAGGATATCATCATCTATTTAGAGACTTTCACCTTACCATATTCATTCAACCACTGCAATTTATAAGGCTCAGGATGCTTCACAGTATTCAAATTCAATTTCCTAAAAAGAGTAATACTAGCTACATTGGTACAACTACTTTAACCAATTATCATACTACATACTTATGTTTTGGATATGACATCTAGTATGAAAGATGTTCTTTCTTTGTTGATCTACATCATCCTCTTTGACTTATACATTCAGAACACGCCTTAAAACCAAGGCCTCCCCCTTAATTGGATATACAATCTCCACATCACTATAATCCTCCAAATATGGCATCTCATCAACATCAAATTTGTCATTTTAGATTCAATGTTACCATGATAAATGATCATTGTTCTCTTATCTGGGCACTAAGAAGCAATGTATCCACTTCCCAAACACATGAACATTTTATATCACGATTACACATAGGTTATGAATCAATTTTACATTTCCTATTAGTAGGCGTCTCCTTCTTGGTTAGGTGGTTGGCTTTAACATGCACAAAACATTTTGGTTGGGTATCCTCCTTTCTTTTTGGATTTGGCGTCCAAACCGATGAAGAAGATGCTAAACTAATTTATGGTCTTACGCTACCCTTTCTTTTGATTTGTCTCTCCACCTTTATTATACCATATGTATCATGTCCTCTAACTCCATATAATGTTGCAACTTCACAACATTAGCAATCTCCATTTTCAGCACATTAAAAAATCTAGCCATGGTGGCTTCTCTATCCTCAACAACATTGGCCTTAATCATTGTTATCTTTGTCTCCTTGTGATATTCATCTACTATCTTAGAACCTTAAGTTAGACTTTGTAGCTTCAAATATAAATCACTATAATAGTGGTTAGGAACAAAACACCTCTTCATCATAACTTTCATCTCGTCTCATATCTTTACAGGTCGCTCCCTATTCCTTCTTCTACTAATCATAATCTAATCCCACCAAATTAATGCATAATCTATAAATTCAATGACCACCGATTTCATCTTTTTTTGTTCAGAATACTTATGGCAATAAAAAATCTAATCAACCTTTTTCTCCCGCTCTAAATAAGCCTTGAGATCATTTTTAAATTGTAAATTAGGAATTTTTAGTTTAGTAGAGTCCAAATTCCCATCCACATCATAATGGTTCCCCACATTATGAAAATTTCCCCTCTGGTTAAATTAGCCTCTTTGTCTAAACCTAAAATCCCTTCGGTTTCTAAGCTACCGAGGAATTTCCCTCTGTCCTAAAGTATCAGCCTAAAAAACTCTATCACTAAAGTCATCATCATCCACCCAAAAATCACCATAGTTAGCCTCCACATGCCTTTCAGCTTTACTATCATGGTTCACTCTCTTTTTAGCCTTACTATCATGGTGCATTCTTCTTTCCCTACTCCATGTACATCATGATTATTAGAATTAGAGCCATCCTCATGTTTTTCAATCTTCTCAAGCTTGTCACTCATGTATCCTAACACCATTTGCACTTTTGCCAACATCTGTGTTATATGCCTTTAATTTGATGCTTTACGTCACCTTTATGAGGGGTTAGTAGGTGTTCTAATCCGACATGTTTGTACCTGTAAAAATTGGTTAGTGGTGATAAAATATCCCTACGCCTCGTGTTTCACTCAAATATACGTTTGCCACGCCTTTTTCCTCTCGTTTCATCTTCTTATGGCTCTTACATAACACCAAACAGAACCACTTAGCAACGTAATTTAAATGAATAAATATGACTCCAAAAGCAAGCAAATTATGAAAAAAAGCAAAAATAAAAATATGATTACAGTTTTACAAGTAGAAATCGAATCTATATGAAATATAGACGACTTGAAGACATGAACAAAAAAATATACACGAAATATATGAAAATGATGTAAATAGCACCCAAATATGATGATAGTGCAAAAAATGATGTAAATAGCACCTAATAGATATGAAATCAATAGAAACAAAACAAGATTTAAAAGCTGACACAAAATAGACCCGTTACGACAAGCTCGAACTCGAATCTGGACCTCAAAACAAACGATGTCCAAATGACCTCAAAATTAATATATAGTGCAATTAAGAACCTAGTAAATAGAATATCAAGTTTACTTTATTTCCAAGTCATTTAATATATAGATGCAAAACTAACAAGAAATAGCCCCTTTAATACCTAAATTCGGAACCTAAAGCAAACGATGTCTAAATGAGTCCAAATTTAATATATAGTGCGATGAAACTCCAATAACTAGAATATCAAGTTTAAGCTAATTACAAGTTGATTTGATCCAATTTCCCCTTGTTTTGTTTTTTTGCAGCTGAATCTGAAACTCATCTTTTTGAACGACCTTTTTTTTTTTTTTTTTACTTTTATGCTACTAATATGTAAAGAGATAGTAAAAAATTAAAATAATACTTTTTTTTGTACCAAGAAGATGCTGTTACTGAATTAAAGAGAAAAAGATTGGAACAAATAGTTTGATGTGGAACAAAAGAAAAAACAAAATTAACAGAAGGATATAACCTAATTAATGGAGCCAAACTCTGATACCAAATGATACGAACCCCATAATCATGCAGTCATATAACCCAAACACAAACAATACAACTCCCAGAAAGCCAAAAATTTAGGTTTGGAAGTGTGACACAGAGATTGCCTTGAACCTATGCACCACCAATATTGGAATCTGAAACCCCCACCAAACGAATAACATTTAGCAAACAAGAAGTATAAGATGACGTCATAAAGACAATTGCTTTTTGATAAGTTGATTTAGTTTGTTAGAGAAACATATTAGGAGAATACTCTCAAACACACATATATTTCATTCATCAAAGTCTGGAACCCTTACACTCCCTTTCAGAAGGGTATTTATAGTGTCAAAGACCTAAAACTTAATGGCCTGAATATAAGATCATAAATACAATAAATTAAGTTTTATAACAATTAAAATAATAAATCCCAAAACTCAATGCAAGCATCTGGCCAAAACATATCCTTGAAAAATAAGGCTATCAACTTTGTGTTGGCTTAATAAAGACTCCAAAACTCAAGAAAATCTAGTGTTTTTTGCCTCCATCTTTTTTATTCTAAATTTTATTTAAATCCCATTACCATATCCTTCTATGATTACATTAATTAAAGTATGTTCATCCTTTTTTGAAATCTAAACATTTACCTTCGTCCAAATATCTTGAATCAGCCAAATCAATCCCTCTTTAATCTTCTTGGCCCTTGACCTTGTTATTTGCCCAATTGTTAGCTTCAGAGGATCATGTTGTGATGCTTGTTAATTCTCATCATCCTTTGTGCTAGTAGGCTGGTCCATATCACAATATTTATTATTTTTATTTTTAAAATATCTTTGTAAAAACTCTCAAATTCAAAATTGTCAAACTGAGATGTATAAGGATAAAAAATGATTATTATCATAGTTTCAAAACCCAACTCAGGGGTTGATTTAGAGCAACGCCTAGGTCACGGGTCGAGATGATCAGCTCGAATTGATCTTAGTCAATATAAGAATAAAAGTCATTATTATCATAGTTTTAAAGCATGACTTGTGGGTCGATCTAAGGTAAGATCTGGGTCAATATAATGATAAAAGTGGTTATTATCATACTTTAAAAACTCAACTCAGGGGTCGATTCAAGGCAAGACTTAGGTTACAGTCTAGGAGGTTAACCCAAGTTGACTAGGTCAATGTAAGGATAAAAAGTGGTTATTATCATAACTCTTCTCGGGGGTCAATTAGGGGCAATGCCTAGATTAAGGTTGAGAGGGTCAACCTGGGTTGATCCGAGTCAATGTATGGATAAAAATAATTATTATCATACTTTTAAAACTCAACTCGAGATTCAACCTAAGATAAGGCTCAGGTCACGAGTTGGAGGATCAACCTCGATTTAAAAAAAAAATTTAAGGCAGGCTTGTTTTGACCATTTTTTTAAAAGTCAACATGTTTTTGACCCATGTTTTATCCCAAGTTGAATGGGTCACAAGTCAACCTGGTTTTTGACTGAGTTAGATAGGATCAATCTTTCCTCTAGATATTTCTTAAACCCGGATCGGTCTAGACCCTAGGTCAATCCGTTGGTCCAATCTTGGTTTTATAACTAGGATTATTATAAAATTATTAATTTCAAAACTCAATATAAACTAAAGAAAAAAATTCTATATTTTTTTAAATATGTAAGTTTGACAGTAATACATATTATGGGTAAAATAGACTTTTAATATTTTATTTTTTCTTGTCTACCATAACCAAATAAGATATAAAGACAATCACTATTTTTTATACACCATTATCAAACACAATTCTATCTTCATCTTCTTTTTAATCATGTCTCCTTTGTCCCCATAGTCTATGTCTCTTCTATTCTAGGACAATAACCAAACACTACCAAATGGATCCTTTGGTAATTCTTGTTAGTTCTGATCATTCCCTCTCCTTAAAAGGATTTAACCTAAAATCATCACCTATATCAAATAGAGAAAGATCATAAATATTAAAAGTAGCATTAAAATCATATTCACCTTGAAGATCCATTTTTTATGCATTATCATTGATTCATTCAAGAACTTGGAATGAACCGTCTCCTCAACTCTGCAACTTAGATCTCCTATAGGCTAGAAATCTTTCCTTTCTTATATGTATTAAAATACAATCACCTAATTTAAAAATAAAATGCCTACAACCTTAGCTTTAGATATGTATTGTTCATTATTTTTCTATATATGTTGTCAAACACTCTCATGAAGTGACTTTACCACTTGTGCTTTCCTACTTCCATCAAGATTAAGTCTTTTTATCAATATGTAAAGGAATCAAATAAAAAGGGGTTAGATGATTTCAACCATAAACAATCTTAAATGATGAAGGATCAGTAGTAGAATGTGTACTCTTATTATATGTAAATTCAATAAACGACAAACAATCCTCCTAATTTTCAAATTCTTTAGAATGAAAGAATGTAATAGGGTAGTTAAAGTTCTATTTACTATTTTTATTTGACCATTCATTTATAGATGACAAGTAATCAAAATCTTCTTTAGAATAAAGTTTTTGAATGAACCTTCAAACACAAGCAATTCACGTATAAAACTATTAATCACATAAAGTTTATTCTCTTTAAACAAATAACTATTAAGTCTACATAGTCTATAATAGGCTAACTTTTCATAAGCATTATATATATATATATATATATATATATATATATATATATATATATATATATATATATATATTAGCAAAATCATTATCATTAATATACAAGTTTTTCACATACTTAAATCCTAAATTCTAATAATTTAGCATTTAAAGAAGAAAGAAGATTGTACCTTTTAAATAGTGCATCAACCACTATATTATCCCTACCTTATTTGTACTTAACCACACATGGAAAGGTCTTAATAAATTATACTCACTTGGCATGCCTCTTATTCAACTTACTTTGTCATTTCAAATGTTTCAACAATTTATGATTCGTATGGAAAACGAACTCTTTTGACCATAAATAATGATTATAAGTCTCCAAAGTGTTCACCAATACATAAAGCTTCTTGTTATAAGTTGAGTAATTCAATTTTGCTTCATTCATGTTTTGTACCTTATTCTTATTCTTAGTCTTTTATTCATGTTTTATATCTTACAATAACCTACTTAACTTGTTTTGTGCTTAACAGTGTTATGGAAACATAAAGTGTAAAAATAAACTAAATGAAGTATTTTTAGCATAATCTCAAATAAATGACTAGAAATAGCATATCGGGACAAGTCATTGGAGCTTATAAGTGCAAATTATAAAATCATAATTGCATTAGAAATCCAACTTGAATAAAGAATCCCAGTGGGATAAGGATTGGTCAGAGCAAATTTTCCAGACCAGATCTTTGTATACTATTTGGATCATATCTAAAGTTATAAATGTAATTTTATTTCCCTTCAAGTTGAGCTAAAAACTGAACATCTTAAACTTTTCATACATATATGTAGGCCTAGTAAATCATTTAGATGAGAGAGAATGGCATCTTGAAGTTAGGCTTAAAATTTATCAGCACAATAGAACAAGTCTAACCTAATCTTTTCATGTTAGGATGATGACATGGAAGCTAATTAATAATGTGGGAATGGTCTTACATGTCCAAGAAATCTTTATAGATGGTCAAAGTCAATGTACAAGTCATTAAAATCATATTAATAAAAGGAAATCTAAAAGTAGTTTAACTAGTAATTAGTTGTTAACTAGAAAACTTCTCCATCTCCTCATACATACATAACATACCTTAACCCTAAAAGAAAAGGAAGAGGACATTCATAATATAACAAAAAAGAGGGAGAGGGATTTTATGGTTATAAAATTTTATTTTTCTTTTTTCTTGTTCAAAGTTATGTTAATCATGAATTTCATGCAAACTTAGTTTTCAATTTTAAATGGTTAGTACTCTTGGGTCTTAAATTATCATAAGGATTTGGGCTTAAAACTATTCCATATCTAATTGTAATACATAAATATTTTATGTTTTTCTATGATTAAATTTAATAATTGATGACCTAAATTTGGTATGATAGGCAACATATGTTTTTTTTATTTTAAATCTATTGTTAATGATTAGTTTATGGTGGATTCATGACTAATTAACTTAAGTAGTAGAGGTATCTCATTTTCAAACTCAATTTTTATTATTTGTTACTTGGAAAGAATAAGTCTTGATTAAATTAACTCCTCATGTGTATCTAATTATCATGAATCAATTGCACCTATCTAGATCTTAATATCATCATGTAATTAAATCTTCCATGTCTAATGAAGGTTATTGACACGACTAAAAAGTTGATGTCTTCTCCCAAGTGTAGGAGTGTCGAAGAATAAATAACCCGGCAAGACCGGGATTGAACCACAAGGAGGTTAACTGTATAAACTACAAATAAAGAAATAGATAATAACAGAAAAGGAGTTCAAGAGAGCTTTGAAACGTGATATTGATATAAGGATTAAATAAGGATAAAATAATTGTCACGGTTAGAGGATCCACTAATGGTATTTTAAACAAGTATAGTATAAACTCTTTTTATTACTCAACTGGAAACCACACACAAAAGAGGTTCCAATCAGAATATAAATTATTAACATGATTACATTAGTTATCTTATTTGAATAATGCTAATACTTGTAAATGTTGTCATGTATTCGTAATTATAACTTATGTTAACAACAAATCAAGTTCCTTTCATAGCACAAGTGTTGGTTATACCATACGGTTGGGCTATGAAAGTGTCAAGTATTTGTTGTACCAAGGGTTATACAACATAAATCTAGATTAACTATTTAACAAGCAAAGTATTAAAAGTGAACAAGATAACAAATGCAAAACATATTAGTATCAAACATTAGAGTCCATGTTGAGTTTATACTATACTTATTCTTACACCATTAGTGTAACTTTTTCACCTTGACATAATAAACTTAACTAAACATAATGAAAGAGAGAAACATAAATAAATAAGATAAGAATATAAATAAGATATAAGTTAACTAAGTAAAGGAAAGGAAATGAAAAACATAAATAAGAGATTAATATAAACAAAACTTAAGCATTACAAAAATAAAGAGAGAGAGCAAGAACATAATCTTAATCTGAAAACCAAGATGCCAAAATGCATGGCAAATGCCTCCTTTTATAGGCCAAAATTTGAAACTATTGATTTGATGACTAATTGTTGAGTGGGTGGCCACATCTTAACTTGGTAACAATCCTTATCTTCTTGTCTGAACAAAACATCATTGCTAACGTCAGAATTTGAATAGATTGTCATATAAAATTTCTAGGAAATTGTCTCAGCTTTCCAACAAAAAAAGAATCGGTGCATTTGAACTTCTAGAACTCGAGATATGGGCTGAACACTGAATAATGTCTGGGCTGCAGGACAGATTCCAACTTCTCCATTGTTGCTAAGATTTGGACTTCCAAACAACAGAATTGAGTTTTAGACTCCATAAATGTTTTAGGCCTATGTCTTAGCTTTCTAGCTATATAAACCAAATTAAAATCCAAGATCTACAGCTCCAGATATGACCCAATGACTGAACAGTGTTCCAGTTTGGACTGAACCGACATCTCTTTTCTAAGCCTAACCCTCTCTTTGTCTTCTCAATTTCAGTAGTTGAACTCATCAATCAATCCTTTGATTTATGTGATAGGCCTACATTTAAGATAAATATTTACCATAAATTAAAGGTATCTTATATTATTAGACATGTTATTATAAAACATGCTCTAGTTAAGGAGTTATTGATACTTGAAGTGCAAAATGATGATATAAAACCTTGATAAAAATGCACTTTTAAGTACTAATCAGTTATTGTGTGATTAGAGTTAATAAATGCACGAATACTAAGTTAACTTAAAAGTAAGTATGGGTAGAAAAATTTCTTTCACAATTGATTCATTTATGATCACAAATCAAATTAGAAAATATATCCAATTCAATTATTGGTGTTTAATTATTCTTGAGGAACTTTTTTTAAAGTTAACGTTAAAACTTTTTTCTCTTTATAGTTTATATTCTACCGAATTTGTCTTTTTATTTTTAGAATTTTTATTTTATTTTCTTAGTGTTTTAAATCTCTTTTAGTTAGTTTAGATCATAAAAAAACCCCCCCTTTTAATTATTTATCGTTTAAATTTCATATAAGTTGATTTTGTTAGATTAACATATTTCATGCATTTTTACTTGGTTTGTTTTAATCTAAACTTAAATAACTTGTCATGATTGAGTAACTAAGTTACAGTACTTGTATCTCTATGGTACGATACCCTAATTTTCTATTCTATAAATCATTAATTTTAAGGGTTTAAATTTACACAAAGTCAATACTCGCACGCTAAAATGAGTAATTGGTTGCTTCTCAAAACAACTCTAATACATGTTCATGAGGCATCACACTCAATCTCAAAAGTTTCAGTAAAGTCAGGTAATACTAATAAATGTGCTAAATATAACCTTTTTTTAAGAAGATTAAATGCATGCTCTTGATCACTACCCCATTAAAACCTAACAAACTTTTCAACAATCTCAATGAGTGGTACAACTAGTAAACTTAATTCCTTAATAAATATCCTATATAAAATAGTCAAACCATGAAAACTTCTTAACTGAATAATTGATTTAGATGTGGGTTATTCTTGGATATCCTTTACCTTTCCATCATCCATCTATATAACGTTTACACTAATAACATAACCAAGAAAAAGTAACTTTTCCAAAGTAAAAAGTATATTTTTTTCATATTAGCATATAATGTTTCTTTTCTCAAAATATTAAGCACACATCATAAATTCTCAATATGGGCCTAAACTTTTGCTATAAACTAAGATATCATCAAAATAAACAACAATAAACCTGCCTATATATGCACGCAAAACATGATTCAACAATCTTATAAAAGTGCTAGGTGCATTAGTAAGATCAAACGACGTAACTAACCATTCATATAATTCATATTTAGTCTTCAAAGTAGTTTTCCATTCATCACCTTCTTTCATTTTAATTTGATGATATCCACTTTTCAAATCAATCTAAGTAAAAACACAAGAACCATGCAATTTATCTAGCATATAATCTAACCTGGAAATGAGATGTTTACAATTTACCATAATTTTCTTGATAGCTTAGTAATCAACACACATCCTCTAAGATCTATTTTTTAGCACCAATAACACCAGAATAACACATGAACTCATGCTTTCTTTTATGTGCCTCTTGGACATCAACTTTTTAACTTGCATTTGAAGCTCCTTTGTCTCCTCGTGATTACTTCTATAGACTAGATGATTAGGAATCACATATTTGAGTATGAGATCAATTTGATGTTTGATTCCTTTTATTGGTGGCAAACCATTAAGCATATTTTTAGAAAACACATTTTTCAATTCTTATAACAGAGAAACATCAATACTAGGAATAGAAGAATCAAGTTTGTTAGTATTAAAATATGCCTATAAATATAAAAGTACAAATATAGATTGGTTAGTATAAAAAAATTATTATTAATCTCACTTTTTTTTGCATGAAAACTCATTTGTTTCTTTGTTTCTTCCTCAATACTCTCATTTTTGTTTTTTTTTCTTTCTTTTTTCCTTAATTTTTCTCTCTATTCTCGACCAACTCTCTAATTTTTCTCTCTCGGCTGAATCTGACTTTTCTCTCATCTCATAGCTCACGATCAAATCTTGATTTTCACTCATTTCAGCCTCACTTTTCCTCTTCAATTTCAACTGGTCATTGTAAACTTATTTAAGTGATAATGATACAATAATGATGAATTTTCCATATTTTACAAAAGAACACCTATTTCTAAACCCATCATATACAACCTTCCTATCAAACTGACATGACCTCACTAATAATAAATGACCTGCATGTATGGAAACAATATCACACAAAACTTTATCACTATATCTTCCAGTAAAAAATGAGATAAAAAATTATTTATTAACCTTCACTTCCCCATCATTAATTCAAACACTAAAGTCTATAAAGTTTATGATACTTTGTAGTATTCAAATTCAACTTGCTAACAAGTATAGTACAGGCTACATTAACACAACCCTCACTATCTATAATCATATTACACAACTCATTACTGATGTAGCATCTCATATTAAAGATATTACTCATTAATTACTTTAAATCATCCCTTTTTATTTGATTATTCAATGCTCACCTAATTATAAAATATTCACCCTTAACTAGATACTCTACATCACCATCATTCATAATATCCTATCATCATTGTTGTCACTTTCGGATTCAATCTCCCCATGATCATGTAAAATCATAACTCTCTTATTTTAACATTAAAAAGCTATGTGATCTATTCTCACACATAAGCAATAAATAATATTATTGTTACGAGTACCATATTTACCTCTTATATTTATGGAGACTTCTTTCTTTCATTTAGGTAGTCTAGTTTTAGCTCCCACAATCGACTTGTTTTGGGCAGCCCTCTCTTTCCTATAATTTAGCCTCTATGTTAAAAAGGAACCCCAATTATGAACTTGTCATGTACTACTCTTCCTCTTAAGTTGTTGTTCCATCTTTATAGCCATATACACCATGTTTTTTTAACTTTATATAGTGCTGCAACTCTACCACATTCGCTATCTCACGATTCAAACCATTAAAAACCTAGCTATGGTAGCTTCTTGGTAAAATCATCTTATTCTATATTTTTATGACCTTATTTTTAGTCTTTTATTCATGTTTTATATCTTATAATAGTTTACTTAACTTATTTTCTACTTAATAATGTTATGGAGACACAAAGAATAAACAAGAGTTCAATAAAGCTTTTTTTAGCACAATTTTAAGTAAAGGACTAGAAAGAACACATTGGGAAAAGTCATTAGAGATAAAAAGTGAAAATACTAATTTCATTAGGAATCCAACTTGAATAAGAAATTCTAGTGGGATTATGATTGGTTAAACCATATCTATCATACTAAATGTATTTTTACTATTTAAACTATATCTAGAGCTATAACTGGAATTTTGTTATAATTCAAGTTGGGTTGAAAATTAGACATCTCAAGCTTTCCATTCATATATGGTAAGAGTGCTAACTCATCTAGATAAGAAAGCATGACATCTTGGAAATCATGCTTAAAATTTGTCAGTAAACTAACACGAGTCTAGCCCAATCTTTTCATGTTGGGATGATGACATGGCAACTCCTTAATGATATGAAAAGTGATGCGAACCTTGTGATCATGTGGTCATGCAACCCCTAATCAAGATTCAGATCTACTCCTGAAAAGCCGAAAGAGGTCTGATAGGAGTGACACAATGATAACCTGCCCCAAGGCATGATTACTATTGGAATGAAGTTGAATGATGTCATGAAGCCAGTTAATATTTGATAAGTCAGATTTAGTTCATTCAAGAACCAAAAAAATATAAGAATCTCTCTCACACATTAAACTGAAAAGTTTGGAAGTATTATTCTTCAAAGGTGCCAAAATTTAGGCTTTACTTGTGTTTAAATAGTTATGAGAAATTAACCCTAATGAATCTATTTTTGTGGGCTAAATTAACTCATTTATAAAAAACTGATCCAAAACCTCTACTAGTAAGCCCAAACTCTAATCCAAACAAGCCTTAGATCTTAGTTGAAAATAAAGTATTAATTAAGATCAAACAAGTCTTGGGTATAGCTAACAAAATAAAAAGAAAGTTCATAAGTCTAAGTCTTATTTTGTTGTGAAAAGTTAAGAAGAAAATAAAACATTGTTGCCCAATAATCCTAGGAACTAAAGGAGAAGTTGTTGCCTCTTTGGTTTTCAAGTTAGAAGAGGATTATGATCTCAACCTTGTATTTATCCTTCTTTTGAAAGGAAAATGATGCTGCTTTTAATGCTCTTATTTGCTGCCATATGTGTTTCCTAAGTTAGCTTGGATTCTTTTGTTTCCTTTACTATGTTTTCTCCTCACCAGACAAGGAAAAAAAATAAATCCTAATATTTAAAGAAAATAATTAATGTTCCCACACATAATAGGAAATTCAAAACTAGTTAGGAGTCTATAAAACACATGGAAACATCACAAAACAAGGCTAGTCGGAATTGATACAATATTAGCAGCCTTGTTGTCGAAACTTTATGGTCCAAATAAGGGTGGATTGAGTCTCTCTTGCATATGAATTAAATGTATTAAGGCCTCGTCTTTATGCTACAAAGGATCCCAAAGTCCAGCCTTGGCCGAAACTTGCATAATTAGTCCATTCAATACACATTTGGACTTTGTGATTGGCTCATTTGGAATGTGTAATGGGTCTTTGATGTTTGTGAGCTGATCCACATCATAAAAGGTCTCATATGACCAAAAAACCTCTCTACAAGGTCAAAGTCGATGCACAAGTCATTAAAATCATATTACTGTAAAGAAACTTTAAAGTAGTCAGATTAGCAATTAGTTATTAACTTTGAAATTTCATCACTACCTTAATTTTATATTTTACCAATCTTAACTTCTAAAAAAGGGATCATGTTTAGAACATAGAAGAAGAGAAGGAGAGGGATTCTATGGTTATAATTTTTTTTATCGTTTTCCTTTTTTTAATTTACGACATGCTTAGTTTTCAATTTAAGAGGTTAGTACTCATGGATTTTAGTTTTCAATTTAAGAGGTTAGTACTCATGGATTTTAAATTATCATGAGGATTTGTTCTTAAAATTATTCTATATTTGATTGTGATACATGAATGTCTTGTGTTTTTCTATGATTAAATTTGATGATTAATGATTTAAATTCTATATGATATGCAACATATGTTTTGTTTTAAATTTATTACTAATTAATCAGTTTATTACAGATGCATGACTATTTAAATTAAGAAGCAGAAATATCTAATTTTCAAACCCATGTTTGATTATTTTTACTTAGAAACATAAGTCTTGATTAAATTAACTTCATATACGTGTTTAATTATCATAATTCAATTGCATCTATCTTGATATGCTTAAATGCTTAATGAAGGTTATTATGTGATTCTGATTAATTAATGCATAGATGCTAGATTAAATAAAAAGTAAGGATTGGTAGAAAAACTTGTTGTTTTTCATGGCTGATTTATTTATTATCACAAATCAGAATAGAAACCATATTTAAATTTAATAATTGATATTTAATTGTTCTAGAGGAATACTACTTGTGCAAAAAAATTCTTTATATTTTTTTTACATTATGCCGATTTACCTCTTATTTTTCAAAATTGATTTATTTTGTTTTCTTAGCTTTCCAAGTTGTTTTTAGTTAATTTTGATAGTATACAAAACCCTAATTTTAGTTACTTTCATTGATGTGTGCTTGAATTTAAAATTTGCATCTTTCGTTGGTTTATTTTAATCTAAACTTAATAGCTTGTCTTTATTAAGTAATTAAGTTATAATACTTGTATCTTTATGGGACAATACCTTTATTTTTTATACTACAAATCATTAATTTAAGGTTTTAAATTTGCATAACTTTAACACTCGTCAAACTTTTAGCATCGTTGTCAAGGATACTAATCCTTATTTATTTGAATCAAGCTTGTGTTTTTGTTTAGTTTAGCTTGCTCAATACTTTAGCATATAGAAGAATGCATTTTGGTTTATGCAATGCACCTAGTACTTTTCAAAGATGCATGACAAGTATATTTTCAGACTATGTAAAAGGAATCACAAAGATTTTTATGAATGATTTTATTGTTTATAGTACTTTTGATGCACACCATGAAAATTTAACTTTTATTTTGAAAAGATGAATGGAAACTAACCTTGAATTATAAAAAGTGTCATTTTATGGTTGAACAATGGATAGTTTTAGAGCATGTAGTTTCTATTAGAGGTTTGAAAGTTGATAAAGCTAAGATATATATTATTGTATCCTTATCTTATCCCTCAAGTGTGCAAGAAGTTCATTCTTTTCTAGAACATGTAGGTTTCTATCGGAGATTTATCAATGACTTTTTGAAAATAGCATTGTTTTTATGTAAATTATTGGCAAAGGATGCAAATTTCATGTTTAGGAAAAAAGTTGTTCTTTTTCATTCATATTTAAAGCTCTTTCTTTGTTTTAATGATGGTATCGTAACCGGGGTTAATTTGATTGAACCTTAGACATGGGCATAAAGTCAAGTCATAGACAATAAATGAATGTATATATTAGGAGGCAACCCAATATACAAAAATAATTAAAAAAATAGATTTGCTTTCATCTTTTCTTTCCTGTTTTACCTTTATTTTGTTTTTTGTTTTTTGTGTGATGATGCTTGTTTTACCTGGTTTAGCCAAATTTGTTCATGTTTGGGTATGAGTACTTGTTTTTAATATAAAAAAATGTTATGTTGGATTTTTGTTTCAAACCTTTAGTATATGTTTTTACTTTTTATGAGCTTTGGAGATTCGAACATTATTATTTGATGAATATTATTCATTTAAAAGTTATGTATTTTAAGAAGTTATTTAATATCTTGTACATATTACAATTATATTACATGTGTGTGTGAACCATAAAATATATAATGGTAGAAGAAATAGAAAAACAAATATTCCCTTTATAATTTTAATGAGAATATACTATAGGAATTTAAAATTAAAAGAAGCTAAATATTGATATTTTCATAATAATAAATTTGAATGCTTCGATGATTATACTCAAAAGTCAATCTATACTCAATTCAAAATTAATACATCAATATCTCATATATATGTGTGCTTATGCTGAAAGTAATTTTTTTAATTTAATATAATATATGTATTTCAATATTAATAAAGTACATATGTTGATAACAATAAGAAAGATATAAATATATTAGAAACCTATTGTCGTCCATAGATGCAACTCCCTTCTACCTGTTAAGTAGCTCCTCTATCATCTGCAATGCAACCCTTTCCTCGTCATCTGGACCATCATCACTACCACCTTCTTGGCCTGCCATATCTGATGTATCTGAGATGAGAATCTTTTGTTCCGGGGCTTGCCGTCCATCCTTCTTTCCAAGCTCTACAGTCATAATCCAATTTGAAACCGAACGTGGCCCGGCACGCTTTTGCCAGACTCCAATGTGGCAATTCTCGGCGTCAAGCCTTAGACAAGTTAGGGAAGGATATGGAGATCTGCAATATTTGCGTAGTTTTGCACTAAGAGCTGACGAGGAGGAGGGAGAGTTCTGACCATTTCTTGTTTGATTTGCAACCACAGGGAAGTTTGTTTTGGCGTTACGGCCACTCATCAAAATCGCTGCTTCATCGTAGGCTCTTGCTGCCTCTTCAGCTGTATCAAATGTTCCAAGCCACACCCTTCTTTTTCTGTGCGCAATAATCAAGAACCCGTGAAAGTTTAAGGCTACCGATAAAGAAAACAAAAGGACAAAAGAAAACTAAGACTTTGGAGCGAAAAGGCTAGAACATGATAGCAAAGTACTGGGGACGAAATTTTTTTTTTTTACCCCAAAACACTTTGAATTTTAGAAATCATTTTCAAACAGGTATGAATGAACCGATAGATAAATAAATATAGGAAATTGAGAAACATAAGAACAAAACCAGTACAGTAAAGGATGACGAATCTCAGACACCCATGAGCCCCAGTGGCGTTGCCTGACACCTCTGAACTTCTTTGATTGTACCATGACGTGAAGAACTGACAGACTTTTATGTCTTTCTGCGTTTTTCCCTTGCCAGTTCAAATCTTACGGATCAAGTATATATACAGTACAAGAGAACGTTATGCTGTGAGCGAGCTATTAAATTGAATGAGCAATTATTCATTGCTTGGTTTTTGGATCAAGTATAGCTGTATAGGCCATTGGTAGCGTCAACAATCTACCCTAGAATTAAAGGGTCACCCTCTATTTTCCATTAGCAGCTGCTGCATGTGCTGGCCATAA
>Ga0325414_1001846_pt1 | contig 20959 bp, 11 predicted proteins | sample PopdelMetagenome_8_FD_206183 | JGI IMG/M metagenome (GOLD analysis project Ga0325414, IMG submission 206183) | Populus deltoides microbial communities from Bellville, Georgia, United States - Leaf-PdKOR-R3 | ecosystem: Host-associated > Plants > Phyllosphere > Phylloplane/Leaf | place: USA... | reverse complement strand
GCTTCAATCCTAGTTATTAGCTTTTTGTGTAATTTTAAAATAATATTTTTAACATTTAGAAATATTAAATCAAACTCAATTTGATAATTTCTCAAACTTTATAACTTTTATTTAATTCATTTTCCTTAAAAAAAATCATTTTAATGATTTCATAAGAAAATTAATCATATTAAACTTTTGATGCGGAAAAGAAGGTAAAACTTGTTACAATTGAGTTTAGTAACTATGCTATTATTTGTTGGGATTAAATTATTCTAGGTAGGAGAAGGAACGACGAGAGACCCATAGAGACTTGGGATGAGAGGAAAGCAATCCTGAGAAACAAGTTTATTCCTAGACATTATTATAAAGAACTATTTCAAGGACTGCAGAGTTTGACTCAAAAGTGTAAGAGTATGGACGATTACCACAAGGATATAGAAATTCCCATGATTAGAGCCAATATTGTGGAGGATAGATAGGCTACAATAGTGAGGTTTGAATAGAGAGGTAACTAATGTGGTTGAGTTGCAGCATTATATTGAGATAGAGGATATGGTTCACATGACTAATGTAATATCCCAATAATTCAAACCCGAAATCAATGGTAAATTTTTTTTGTAGGCCATCATATTCTCAATGCTTCTCATAGTAGCATTTCAAAGGTTAGTACATGGGTTCCATCCATTAGCATGGCACATGACTCATACGATTGCGTAAATTTAACTTCTCCATATAGAAAGTACTCAATACACATACCACATAACATCATATTTACATATACATAGGTTTACATTATATCATAATAACATATGCATGAGTTCACATCCTTATTCGAATATTGTTATTGTTACTAGATTATACAAAAAGTGGCAATTCTACAACTAGTACATTCGCTCCTACAAAATACATAAACGCCTAAACATGTGAATACACAGTTCTTTTAAAAAAATATATTGACTTGTGGATTGGGATTTCCTACACGCCTTGATTGTGTGTTGTCTCTATTATAAAAGCAAAATGGATCCAAGAATTATAAATAATCTAAACATGATGATAATAAACAACTAGAAGAATATTATCGTTACTTTTCGTTATTAACTTAGTAGGTACATTCCTTCTTTTACTTCTCATATGTATATTACAATCCTTATTATTTTGACCATTGTGTTATCCTTACTCATACGCTCCAACCTCTTCATACCCGGCTATCCATCTAGGATGCCATTAGCCGAAGTTAATTGTAACAACCAGACCTTTTCATAGTAAAAAATTGGTGGAATTTTTTTTTGTAAGTCGTTAGGTTCTCGATACTTTTTCATAATATCATTATGTGAATTTATAAATACATTACATTCATTAGCAATGCACAACTCATATAGGGTAAAGTAAATCAACATTCTATAAAGAGTGACACAATACACGTTCTTGAAACAGTATTTAGGGTTTATCGTAATAGAATTCATCTCTTAGTGTAGTGCATACTCATGTGATTTCACAATACAACATTCTCATAAAAGAGAATATCACATACATACATTCACCACATCATGATTACAAGATTGTACTTTCGTATACGTATTCCATTACAATTTTTTATACAAGTCTTTACAAAAGTGTCGAATGGCAAAATGTTCATCTAATTCGTTCATTCTTATCAAATACATAACACCTAAAAACATACTATTACATACCACCTTTCAAAATACGTGAACCCGTGGAACGGGCTTTCCTACGTACCTTGATTGTGTGATGTCCCTATTGATTAGTACTTAAAAGTGCATTTTGCACTTGAAGTATCAGTAACTCCTTAAGTAAAGCATGTTTTATAATAACAAGTCTGATACTATAAGATACATTTAATTTATGGTAAATGTTCATCTTAAATGCAGGTCTATCACATAAATCAAAGGATTGATTGATGAGTTTAACTACTGAAATTGAGAAGACAAAGAGAGGGTAAAGCTTAGAAAAGAGATGCGGGTTACTGGAACATTGTTCAATCATTGGGTCATATCTGGAGTTGTAGATCTTGGATTTCAATTTGGTTTATATGGCTAGAAAGCTAAGACATAGGCCTAAAACATTCATAGAGTCCAAGACTCAATTCTGCTATTTGGAAGTCCAAATCTTAGCAACAATGGAGAAGTCAGAATCTGTCCTGCTGCCCAGACACTATTCAGTGTTCAGCCCATTTCTCGAGTTCTAGAAGTCCAAATGAACTGATTCTTTTTTTGTTGGAAGGCTATGACAATTTCCTAGAACTTTCATGCTGACAATCTGTTCAAATTCTGACGTTAACAATGATGTTTTGTTCAGACAAGAAGATAAGGATTGTCACCAAGTCAAGATGTGGCCACCCACTCAACAATTAGTCATCAAATCAATAGTTCCAAATTTTGGCCTATAAAAGGAGGCATTTGCCATGCATTTAGGCATCTTGGTGTTCAGATCAAGATCTTACTCTTTCTCTCTTTCTTTGTATTTTGTAATGTTCAAGTTTTATTCCATGTTATATTTTCCTTAATCTCTTGTTTATTCTTTTCATTTCCTTTACTATACTTATATAATTATGTTCTTATCTTGTTTATTTATGTTTCTCTTATTCATAATGTTTAACTAAGTTTATTATGTCAAGGTGAAAAGGTTACACTAATGGTGTAAGAATAAGTATAGTATAAATTCAACACGGACTTTAAGGTTTGATACTAACATGTTTTATATTTATTATCTTGCTCACTCTTAATACCTTGCTTGTTAAATGATTAATCTAGATTTGTGTTGAACAACCCTTGATACAACAAATACTTGTCACTTTCATAGCCCAACTGTATGGTATAGCCGACACCTATGTTATGAAAGAAACTTGATTTGTTGTTAACATAAGTTATCACCATGAATACCTGATAATATTTACAAGTATTGGCATTACTCGAATAAGATAATTAATGTAATCATGTTAACAATTTATAATCCGAGTGGAACCTCCTTTGTGTGTAGTTTCCAGTCAAGTAATAAAAAGAGTTTTATACTATACTTGTTTGAAATACCATTAGTGGATCTTCTAACCTTGACAATTATTTTATTCTTATTTAATCCTTATATCAATATCACATCTCAAAGCTCTCTTCAACTCATTTTCTATTATTATCTATTTCTTTATTTATAGTTTATATAGTTAACCTCCTCCCTGTGGTTCGACCCCGGTCTTGCCGGGTTATTTATTACTTTGACACTCCTACACATGGGAGAAGACATCAACTCTTTGGTCGTGTCAAGTTTTTGGCGCCGTTGTCGGGGAGGTAAATTCTTGTATAAATTATGAAGTTTATTTTATTTTCTCTTTTCACTTTTCTTGTATCTAACTTTGTTTCTTTTTCTTTGGTTTTCTTCTTCCTTTTATTCTCTTCCTACACATGCATGAGAGTTTGGTCACGTACATTAAGTGGTAGACTTTGTAGGGTATCCTCATTATTTTTAGAAAATATGGCTGAAGAAGATAACTAGTTGCTTCATAATGAGAATAATGAGAATAACCGTGTTAGAACAGTTAGAGACCACCTGAATCCCACAAGAACAAATGCACCCTCATGCATAGTTTTCCCCCCTGATGCATCTCATTTTAATTTTAAGTCAGACATTATTCAACTTTTACCTTCTTTTCATGGCTTAGATTTAGAAAATTCATACTTGCATTTAAGGTAATTTGAGGAGGTCTGTAACACCTATAATGAACACCACAAGATTAAAGCTTTTTCCTTTTTTATTAAAAGATAAAGCTAAAACATGGCTACAAAATTTAAGACCTGGATCCATTCGTGTTTGGGATGAAATGCAACAACAATTTTTAAAGAAGTTTTTTCCGTCTCACAGAACAAACTCTTTCAAAAGATAAATCACCACATTTACTCAAAAGCCAGGAGAAATAATTTACCAATGTTGGGATAGGTATCAAGACTTGCTTAATACTTGCCCTCATCATGGTTTTGAAACATGGAGATTGGTTTCACATTTTTATGAAGGATTAACACCTAGAGATAGGCAAATGGTTGAATTGATGTGCAATGAAACTTTTGAAGATAAAGACCTTAATAAAGCAATGGAGTACCTAGACTTGCTAGCTAAAAATGCTCAAAAATGGGACACTACAAGCACTTATGAGGCACCAAGTAAAACTCAACCTCATACATCTAGTGGAGGTATATACAACCTTAGGGAAGATCATGACCTCCAAGCCAAATTTGCATCTTTAGGTAGAAAAGTCGAGACACTAGAATTGAAAAAGAGTGGTCAATTAAAATCTGTTCAAGACATTGTGTGTCAAATCTGTGAAACCAATGAACACTCAATAAATGATTGTTCAACTTTGCCTTCTTTTAGGGAATGCCTCCATGAACAAGCTCATGCTTTAAACAGTTTCTAAAGGTCCAATCATAACCCATACTCACAAACGTATAACCCTGGTCGGAGAAATCACTCAAATTTCAGTTGGAAGAGTGATAACAGCAATGCACAAACTTCACAGTCACCATTTCAAGCACACTATAATTTCCAAAATTCTCATGGATATGCACCTCCTTATGCTCCACCTCCTAGAAGAAATCTTGAGGAAACATTGCATGCATTCATTGAAAAGCTAGAGACAATCAACACTCAACTTGCTCAAAGCATGACAGATTTTAAAGATACTCTTGCAAAATTCACATCTGCTCTTAGTTTTCAAAAGAAAGGTAAGTTTCCATCTCAACCACAGCAAAATCCCAAGGGGCAATACAATGCAAATGCAAGTAGTTCCGGAAGCCAACACATGGATCAAGTTAAATCAGTCATCACTTTTCACAGTGGTAAGGTTATTGAAAAACCCACTCTTGAACCTTGTGAGAAAGATGACGAGTCAATCTCTGAGGGTAAGGAAGGGGTTGAACCTAAACATTGCAAAGAAAAAACTGATTCCCCGCCAGCACTTCCATTTCCTCATGCCATGACCAAATAAAGGAAAGTCAATCACAACTCTGAAATCTTTGAAACCTTCAAACATGTAAGGATCAATATACCTTTGTTGAATGCTATTAAACAGGTACCTTATTATGCTAAATTTTTGAAAAATCTGTGTACTGTGAAGAGAAAACTAAATGTGAAAAAGAAAGCCTTTTTAGTCGAACAAGTAAGTGTCATTCTTCAGAACAATAATGCTTTGAAATATAAAGACACAGGTTGTCCTATAATTTCTTGCTTTATTGGAGAACATAAAATTGAAAGGGCCTTACTTGATCTTGGAGCTAATGTGAATTTACTTTCATATTCAGTCTTTCAAAGTCTTAATCTAGGTGAGTTAAAACCAACCTTTGTAACTCTTTTACTTGCTGATAGATCTGTAAAATTGCCTAGAGGAATAGTTGAGGATGTGTTAGTACAAGTTGATAAATTCATTTACCATGTAGATTTTTTTGTCTTAGATACACAACCCGTTGAAGCATGTAATTCAATTCCTGTCATTTTAGGACATCTATTTCTTGCAACTTTTAATGCATTGATTAACTGTAGGAATGGACTGATGAAGTTATCATTTGAAAACATGAATTGGAGATGAATATTTTCAACATTTGCAAGCAACCTGGAGATGATATGATTTATAGGAAGTGAACTTTATTGAAAAATTAGTTCATGATCAATTTCAAACCACTTCCAGTGAAAATGAGATTGATGAATCTGACAATTTGCAAATGGTCTATTTTCAGGAAGAATCAAAGACATGTAATTGGAGATCACAAATTGAAGAATTGCCACCACGATCAATTGAGTCCATACCTTCAAGTGCTCAACCACCAAAACTTGATTTGAAGTCGTTACTATTCAATCTTAAATACTTATTTTTAGGAGAAAATAAAACCTTTCTGGTAATAATCTCTTCCAAACTTAATGCACATCAAGAAGGTAAGTTATTACATACTCTGAAAATGCACAAAAATACATTAGGATGGACCATAGCTGGCATAAAAGGAATTAGCCTTTTGATTTGCACAAACATGATTTATTTGGAGGAAAATGCTAAACCCTCTAGAGAAATGCAATGAAGGCTTAATCCTAATATGAAAGAAGTAGTGGAAAATAAAGTCATTAAGCTTCTAGATAATGGAATCATTTATCCTATTTCTGACAGTAAATGAGTAAATGCTACCCAAATTGTACTCAAAAAGTCTGGAGTCACTGTGATAATAAATGAGAAAAATGAGTTAATTCCAACTAGGACTATTACTGGTTGGCACATGTGCATTGACTATAAGAAACTTAATTTAATGACTAGAAAAAATTATTTTCCTTTACCTTTCATGGATCAAATCCTAGAAAGAGTTGCAGTTCATGAATTTTATTGTTTACTAAATGGCTATTCAGGTTACAATAAAATATGAAAGCTAACAGGTGCACTTTTGACGACTCACACACGCAAAAGGTATATGATTTGTCAAAATTGATATGGGATGTGGAAGCAAAGGGGAGTAACGAAGTGATTGCAAAGGAACTCAAAGCTAGTGATAGTGATGAAGGGATCACAAAGAAACTAAAGGTACATTATTACTATTAATTATTGCTGGCACGCCTGGTAGTGTTCAGCTTACCATGTCTGCTCTAGCAGCCATTGCGTTGCTACCCTGAGCTGCACCAGGAGCAGCGACAGCTGGTAGCAAGAAGAGAAAAACAAGGGGAGGAATTTATGATTCTACCCTCGGTGCTTTTTTATGGTTTTGGGATTTAATTTATAGATTTTGCCCTTGCAATTTTTTACTTATTATGGGTTGGCTTTTGGGATAGAATTATAATTTTGCCTGATTTTATATTTTAATATTGAAACACAAATTAAATGAATTAGGAAACTAATTTTTCTAATAGGATTAGGGTTGAATTAAAATATTTAATTCAAAGTTTTCTGTGTTTTCTAATATCCTAATTGGATTAGAATTTAATTAAAAAAATTTAATTTAAAAATATTTAGAAAAAAATAGTTTTTCTATATTAAAGAGAGTTTTTTATTCCATAAAATATTACTTAATAGTTTTTAAAATAGTTTAGGATGCTAATAAGAATTTTAATATGGTTAATTTTCTTATTAAATTTTGAAGAGAAAATTCAAAGAAAATTTATATTAAATAAAATTTATTATGTTTGGGAAATTACCAAATTGAATTTGATTTAATATTTCTAAATGTTATAAATATTATTTTAAAAATTGCACATAAAACCAACAATTAGAATTGAAGCATGTAATAATTTTATTGTGCATATTAATATGTTATTATGCATGATGGATGATTATGGACATTAACGACCAATGTGATTGTGCTTTTTTTTTTTTATGGTTGAATTATTGTAATTTTTATGAAATGGGACTTGTGTGTCTTACCTTTTCTCTCACTACCAGAAAATTGATAAATACAAACGAAAATACTAACGAAAAGTTTCCATTGATAAATTGCACTGAATTTTATCGACGAAAATATTCCATGGGTATTTACCGAGAGAATTATAGGGGGAAAAAGAATTAAAACAAAATCAAAAGGTACAATGACATGTCATTTATACCAATGAAATTACCGACAGTTTGAATTCCATTGGTAAACTCGTTGGTAAATTGTTCACATCTCCCTGACATTGTTTGTCATGTCAATTACCAATGAAATTACCGACATAAGTTTTCGTCGGTAATTTTCAGAGAACTCTGAAACTGTTCATTTCTCAATTGCACTATTAATTACTGTTCTTTACAGATGAAATCACTGACAGATTGAAAATTCATTGGTGTTATTTGGCGGGTTTTTGAAAAAATTTTTACTAAATTGAATGTTTAAATTAAATATTACTGACGAAATCAACGACGAATTGAAAAGTTGGTGATATTTGATGGTTTCTAAAACTTTTCAATTAAATTGAAAATTTAAATTAAATATTACAGATGAAATCACTGACGTAATGGTTAAAAATATTAATATTTAATTATCCGTTGGTAAAAAGCCTCAATAAAAAGACTAGAGTCCCTAAAAAAACAAAAAATAGCAACAAAAACAAAAAACAAACCCCAAAAATATGCTTTTGACGTCTTTGCGTCACTTGCAACATCTTTTTTCTATGCGTTTAGTTGTCAATGCATGTTTTTCAAGTCGACGTTGAAGTTATTTTTTTTAAAAATATTCAAAATACAAAAAAAATAAAAAAATAAAAATTGCAAGAAATTAAAGACCAAGGACCAAAGTGAAAAAGTGGGAGTTCTGTAGGGAGCTTAATTGATTTTTCCAAGGGTAATTTTAAAAAAAATTAAAAGTTGAAGAGTCAATTAAGAACTAAATTGAATAATTCAGAAATCAAAAACTATTTTGTAAATGGTGTTGAATTGCAGGGTCCAATTACAATTTATCCAGTGGTTTCGATTACAACGACTAAATTGAAGTAACTAGACTCACAAATCTGCTTGAACAAGTGTTGTTTTTCAGGAATGGAAAGGGAATGTTTGCACAGCCTCCTGTGAAAACATTGTCAATCCACATCCCACATAAATAAAAATAATTAACTCTTCTCCTCAGCACTACACTAGCTGCGACCACAAGCATCGAAGCTGGACATCCTCTCCTCCTTTTAGTCGTGAACATGAGCAGTAACGCCTTCAATCATCAACGAAAGACAACCTCCTTTCTTGTTCAACTGCATCATTAGTTTTTCACAACCTCTATATCTCCTTCCAGTAGCATCCAACAACTACTAGCCTTCTGCATTATGAGCCATAGCCTTCTTTCCAGCTACCTCCACCATGAGCTCCATTCCAGTCCAGTATATATATATATATATATATTTGAGATTAAAAAAAAATGGTCTCGAGAATTGAGTAAATTAATTGATATGATTTGTACAAGTATGAAATATGAAAATTTGAATTTTTGATGAAAAATCACAAATCGACTAATTTTACGTTGTAGCACATCCCTTTCAATCTGATCATTAGAATAAGTTAAAATTTTGCGTGGAGTCTTATAAAATATTATTTTAACTTAGGTTAAAGTTTCAGAATTTTTAGAGTATGATACAGTTTTTTTTTCAGACAAAAGAACAAATAGCACAAATGAGTGTCTAGAAATTTCTTTAGGGACTAAATTGTAAATTTCCCAAAACAACCCCCTTTATAAGTTGCCAGCAACGAAAAAAAAAAGAAAAAAAAGAGGGAGTGTGCAGCTGGCCAAGAGAAGAAAATGTGAAAAGAGGGCTTTTGTTATCTTTCATGGAAATTGCTTGAAAAATAAAAAACAAAGTGTAAGTTAGAAAGAGTGTTAAGTAATTAAAGAGAGGGTTTGATACATTAAGGAGCCTACAAGGAGTTTAAAGATTTTAAGTGTGCTTTTGGGGAAGGAAAAAAATTGAGCTTAGAGGGAAGTGTGAAGAAGAACTTGATGCAACTTTTTTCGGCTTTTGATTCTTCATTCCTTAAGGGAGAGGTTGGAGGCTCCAAACAACAACAGGGAGCTACTAGTCAAGCATCAGTAGTAGGTAGGTGTCCGACATCTTGAATTTTTGTAGAGAGATTAATTGAAAAACATATGTTAATTTTAATTAGAAATTTTGTAATTTATGTTTTGATGTCAATGGATGAATTAGCGTCCGATAAATGGGGGGTGAACTAATGCTCGGTAATTAGGCGGGTGAACTAGTGCCCGATAATTGGGCAAATGAAGTAGTGCTCGGTAATTGGGCGGGTGAACTAGTGTTCGGTAATTGGGCAGGTGAACTAATGCCCGGTAATTGAGCGGATGAACGCATTTAGGTAGATGAACTAATGCCTGGTAATTGGGCAAATGAACACATTTAGGTGGATGAAGTAGTGCCCGGTAACTGGGCGGGTGAAGTAGTGCCCGGTAACTGGGCGGGTGAACTAGTGCCTGATATTTGGGTGAATGGATTAGTGTCCCTAATGAGGGAGTAGCACCCCCATGAAATGACTAAGATTGGAATTAATTGGATGAATATGGAGGTGTAAAATATTAATGATTCATAATAAAGTATATAGGAAAAATATTTTTATATGGGTGTAGTGAAATGATACATTGCATTTATTGATAATTATATTGATAAAATGTTAATTTTATTTTCAGACCCTTGCAGTAGTAGAATAAATCCTGCTTGAATATATGATAGTTTTTGTGTGTTTATATTGATCAACATGTATTTTGAGATTAATGAATGATGTAAAAGAGGTTGAATGAAAATTTTTATTTGTAGAACAAAATTGTTATATGCAATTAATGTGAATGTCCTACTTAAAAATATATGTTATATCAAGTAGTTGGATTTTATCATAGTTGCTTATAGGATTAGAAATGTTAGAATGATAAAAAAGAAGAAGAATATTTTACCCCAAATTTTTATATTTAACTAAGAAATTGTCTAGGATAAAATAGTGGGAGCGTTACATTCATAATCTAAGTCTTTATTCTTTTTCTTAGAATCAATTAATTCTGCAAGTTATGTAAACCTTAGAATTATTTATGTATTTTATTTTTATTGATTGCATCTTTATTATCGGACAATACATGTCTATTATTTTTTTTGTGACGTATTGATTGAGAATGAGGTTCAAGATGATTGGATCATAATTATGATATGAATTGTGTTAGGAATGAAGATGTCGATAACTTGGTATGGTTCCTTTATAAGGGAAACTCTACTGAATTTTTAGTTAAAAAAAATTGCACTGAATAAAAATTAACTCTTATAAATAAATATGTTTTTTTTTTTATCGTGACAAAAGATGAAGATAAAAGTAGAATCAGTGGTAAAAGAAGGCTTAGAACAAAAGCCCAATGATTGAGAAAGGAGTAGAAAGGTCAAGAAAAAACAATTTAAAGGTTCTCAAGGTTGGGGATCGAATAATGAAAATTGTCTACACTTAAATGTAAGTCAAGGATAAAGGAAGGAGAACGTCTATTAAGTCTAGGAAGGGCAAAAGAAGTTTTAATTGAGGAAAGACACGACAAACACCAAAAGTCAACACTAGAAAAAAAAAATAAACATGTCTTTTGGTATCTATGATAAAGCCTCTGATGCTTTCAAATGTTTAGATCGATTATTCATCAAAGGAGAAGTTGGATCTGCATTATGATCTATGTTAAGAGAATTCTAATCTTTAAAGTTAACATGGTTAAATGTCATTTCCTCTACAATGACAACAATAAAAAAAGAGTTAATAAATAGTTGATGTTGATCCTAGGTCTCTGAAACCATCAAACACCTTTTGAACTTGTGATTTTCTTTCTTTCATGGCCATGAACCATAGCCTGCATTACGTGTTTTTAAAAGCCATTTTTAATCAGATAAGCAATTTGAATCGATAAAAGATGCTCTCAAAACTTGAAGAGCTTTTCCCAAAACTTGAAGAGCTTTTCCATAAGGGTCATGACTTCATGAATTAAGTTACTGGTTATTATGCATACTGATAAAATTGGTGCTAAAAAACAAACAATCTTTCTTGATAAAGCCTTGAGTTTTGACTTAAGCATATTTTTTTTTGAAATTCACAGAAGATCACCTCTTCACGTATCATTAAAAGATATACCCAAGATCAAAGATTAAAATTAACGCAAGGAACCATAGAAAAAGCTATTTTAATTTTACAACGGGTGAATTTCTATTTTCAAAATACAAGGCAATCAAATGATTACATATATTGAATGACGTGTGTTAGGTCTTTGACCAAAGTAGCTTGGTTTTAAAAAATACTTTCAAAAACTAACATCTCTTTGATTTCATTCCAACAATTAGACTTGAATAGACATGACCTTTGAAATGTGAGAGTTGATTTCAGAACAAGAAAGATTGTCAAATAAGAAGAACATCGATTTAGTTTGCAAAATCCTGGACGGAAATGACATCAACATTTCTTAACACTCCTTGAAACATTGACCATCTAGGGGAAATTTAGTGGATCCTGAAAGGGAAAACAAACAATATCTAGATTAGCTGGGGGCAAAGAAAAATAATTAATGAACAAGCACATTCAGATCAACTGATGGCAATATTGTTCAAAGACAGTTCATGACCTAGTGAACTCCAGCAGCAATTGAGAGTAACGTTGCACTTGAAGGACATCTTCATATCCTCATCTAGGTTTATCCTCTAAAACATGGCTAGGACTCCTGACAGACGTTATCGCACAATTGAATTTGAATGAATGTCGAAAAGATGCACACCACTAAGACTGATTGTGGAACCATATGCTTTGAAGCCCAAAGGTGCACTTCACCGCATGAATATAGGTGATAAAAGGAACATCATTAATGATGCCAAAGCATTTCTTTTTATAATCTGATTTGACAAGTCAAGAGGAATCCATTTAGAAGAATACTAAGCATACAACAAAGAGCCTTTTACTGCAAGCTATGAGATGCATGTCGGGACGACTTGATAGTTCCTTGATGGTTTCATGATAACATATACTTGAAAAGTATTGATTCAACTGGAGACAATTTCGTGGTTGATTAACAATCTATGATAAGTATTGGCAGGACGCACACAACTAATCAAAGAATAATTCTAAAAAAAATCCAGGAGATGAATGATTGATTAAATCTCCTTCATTATGAATCAAACAACACCACACTTGGGGGCATGGTCATGCTTGATAAATAGCGAGAGCAGTAATCGCCACAGACAGCCTAGGATAAACACTACACTTACAACTAAGTGAGAGGCTAACACATGAATGAGCCAGTACATCGGAAGAACAAAGAAGGCTTTGGATAACAAACAAAGACATCCTATGATGATGGAACATCAAAGAGAGGGGACTTATATTACAAACTAGGTAAGGATGCATGCATGTCATCTAACCTAAAACACATTCCATCAAATATTTTTTGAATTGTTACAGGAAAAATCCTCAATGAAGTCTAGTAAGATTGTGGACAAAGAAAGAATCATTGAGTTGATAATAAACAAAGAATCATGGTTTTGACCCTGAAATGAGAAGAAGATGGGATGAAACCCTACCATTAGGAAAATCTCAAAAAAAAAAAAAAAAAAGATCAACCCTGTCATCAGGAAGAGTCTTCTAGTTAACCTTGCAATCAGGAAGCATTGAATTTTCAAATCTCGTGATCGGGAATTACCAGATCAACCCTACAATCTGGAAACACCAAGTTCTCAACCCGACCATTAAAAGTCCTATTTTAAAACCTTGTAATAAAAAAGAAAAAGTGAGAAGAACCCTACTATTAGAAAATTCTCAAAGAAAAAAAAAGTTCAAATCTTGTCATTAGGAAGAACAAGAAAAGCCAACTATCAAGAAAAATGAGATAAAGAAATGAGAAGATCAACCCTGTTATCAAGAAGAGTCTTCAGGTCAACCCTACAATCAGGAAACACCTAGTTTTTAACCCAGGATCGGGAATTATCAGGTAAACCTTGCAATCAAGAAACACCAAGTTTTCAACCCAGTCATCAAGAAGGACATATGTCAACCTTGCAATCAGGAAGGATAAATGTCAATCCTGTAAAAAAAAAAAATCATCAAGTGAAAAACTTGATCAAACCTTATCATCAAGAAGAAAAGTAAGAACCCCACCATTAGGAAATTCCTAAAAGAAAGAAGAAAGTTCAAACCCTGCCAACAAGAAGAACACACATAATTTTTTTGTTCTGGTTAAAGGAGATTACCAGATGGGATCTTGGGTTAACCTAACCGCAACACAGAATTTAGCTTTGGTTAAAGGAATCGCTAGATGGGATTTCAGGTTGACCGAGCTACACACCGACTTTGGTTCTAGTTAAAGGAGATCATCAAATGAGATCTCAAGTTAACCCAACCACACACAGAGATTTTAGCTGTAACGACCCGACTTTCTCAAAGCCAAATTCGATGGAATTTTTTTTAATCATCCGGTTCTGGATGTTTTTCACCTTATCATTATGCAAATTTATAATTGAATTTCATTCATTGACAAAGCATAATCCACGTAGGATAACATAAATCAATATTCCCATAAAACATATTCTCAATATTTTTCATACTCATAGTTTACATTATATCATCTCAACATACTCATCAATTCACATTCATGTTCTAATCTCGTTATCATCACGAGTTCATACGAGAGTGCTGAACAACAACTTACACAACTAATACTTTCTTTATCCTGACCTCATGTAATTTCACACCGTGACATTCTCATAAGAAGAATACCACATACGTTTATTCATACACATCATATCTATATGATCACACATTCACATCCATGTTCGAATTTATTTTTTCATTACAAGTCTTTACAAAAAGGATCGGATGACTACTTGAGCTATTTACACCTCTATTCATACAGAACTCATATTACCCATAACATGCGAATGTATAAATCTTTTGAATGAGTGAGCCGTGAAATGGATTTTTTTACGCACCATGTTGGTATGATGACCTTGTTATAGCATAAGGTAATTTCAAGCATTACAGGCAATTTAAAAAAATATATAATAAAACAATATTAACGTTACATTTCACACATCAACCAAAAGAGCATAATTCTTTCATTTCTCCTTACTTATGTAAATACCACCCTTAATAATTCATCAATTACTGAGGCTAATTACAATACTCATACACAGTCATCTATCTCGGATACCGTTAACCGAACTAACGTTATTCTCTATTTAAAGTATAACAATCGTAGTTCTTTCATATACGTGGTGTATATGAAACATAGTACCCATGCACGCATCAACTCTTGAAACTAACTCATAACTTCCAAATCCAGCAATCCTCTTAGGATGCCATTAGCCGGAGCTAATCATTTATCAGTCTCAATCATCCACTTAGGATGCCATTAGCCAAAGGTAATCATTTGTCAGTCCCAGTCATCCATTTAGGATGCCATTAGCCGAAGCTAATAATTTTTCAGTCCCGGTCATGACGGTTAATGTTCAATACAATACAACAATAGACCCTTCATATTTTTCATCCAACCATTCATGATGGTTAATGTTCAATACAATACAACAATAGATCCCTCATAATACGCATACAAAAATCTATCACAATTATATTCAATAAAATACAACATTAAAGCCCTTGTAATACTCATAAAAAATTTGTTACAATTACATTCAATAAAATACAGCAGTAGAGCCCTCGTAATACTCATCCAAAAATTCATCACAATTACATTCAATAAAATAGAGTAGTAAAGCCCTCGTAATACTCATACAAAAATTCATTACAATTACATTCAATAAAATACAACAATAGAGCCCTCGTAATACTCATACAACCATTCGTCACAATTACATTCCATAAAATATAATAGTAGATTCTTCATAATACTCATACAACTATTCATCAGCAGCCTAAAATTCATAATAGCCCAACCAACATCTCATAGTTGGTTTAATATTTATCGCAACACGATAATATATCCACCTCAAACAAGTCATTTCAGAACATTAACATTTACGTCATTGTTTCAACATTCATCAAGAACTCAATCAAAATTTCATAGTCATTTCAACAATCATCTAGAATTCAATCAAACAATTCATCGTCGTTTCATCATTCAACAAGGATTTAATAATATATCATCATAAGTCAATCATTTAAAAACATACACATCATACGAGAAAAAGGTGGGAACCACTTACCTGCTCCATCTGCGGGTTGTCCTTGTCTTGACGATGATTCGATCCCGGCCACACCACCTAATACATCAATGGCCACAAATCAGTACATTTGCATCCTTAAATCACATTCATCACCATACTTATTTCAAGAGTCCATATGTTCACATTCAAGTGTTCCATATTTTACACCATCATACAATGAAATTGTTACAAGCATTTAAGTCATTTCTACCCGGGGGGTCTATTGTAGAGAATCAGCAGCGAAAACTGTTTCGCTGCAGTCCACACAATTTGGCAACGAAAACTGGTTCGTTGCAAGCTACATACTTCGGCAGCAAAAACTGTTTCACTGCAGGCCACACAATTCTGTAGTGAAACCTGGCTCCCGGTAGGCCACACAATTTGGCAACGAATCATAAATTCATTGTAGACAACACACTTTCGGCAGTAAACACACTTTTGACAGCGAATGCTAATTCGCTGCAGATAACTCAATTTCAGCAGCGAATTGCTGTAGAACACACTTTTAACAACAAATGCTAATTCATTGTAGCAAACACACTTTCGGGAGCGATTACTAATTCGTTGCATAACACACACTTTTGGCAACAAATGCTAATTCATTGCAGCAAACCAGCAAACACACTTTCGGCAACGAATGCTAATTCACTGCAGACAACTTAATTTTGGTAGTGAATCATAAATTCGCTGCAGAATACACATTTTCGGCAGCGAACGCTGATTCGCTGTAGAAAACTCAATTTCAGCAGCGAATACTATTTCGCTGTGGATAACAAAACTTCAGCAACGAATGATGATTCATTGTAGACAACGAACTTTCGACAGCGAAAACGAGTTTGGTGCAGACAACACAATTTTGAAAGCGAAAGCTGATTTGCTGCAGACAGCACAATTTTGGCAACGAATACTATTTCACTACAAACAACAGAACTTCGGCAGTGAACGCTGATTCGCTGTAGACAACATATTTTTGACAGTGAACACGAGTTTGCTGCAAACAACACAATTTCAGTAGCGAAAGCTAATTCATTGCAGAAAACACACTTTTAGTAGCAAACACTAGTTCGCTGCAGACAACATAATTTCAACGGCGAAAGCTGATTCACTACAAACAACACACTTTCAGCAGCGAACACTAGTTTGCGGCAGACAACATAATTTCAGTAACGAACACTAGTTCGCCGCTGACAACACAATTTTAGAAGCGAATGCTGATTCACTACAGACAACACACTTTCGGCAGCGAACACTAGTTCGCTGCAGACAACATAACTTCGACAGGGAACACTGATTCACTGCAGACAACATAGTTTGTGGCAGCGAACACTAGTTCTCTACAGAAAACACAAGTTCATTTAGCAAGGTTTTCTAAATTCATTCATTCCATGTTTTCACTTGCATTACGGTAATACATTAACACCACCACTAGTTTTCTTGTTTCCTGTGGTTGTTTGCTGGCTGATCGTGCAAGTTTCTCTGCTTCCTCTTTGGATGCTTTCAAGCCCCCCCCTCTCCTGAGCAACAATATGCTAACCTCTATAATGGCAGTTGAGGGTAGACTTGATATAAGTGTTAAGGTTTTGTTTAGTGTTGTTGCATGTCCATTTGCTTAAGGCATGCCAGTTTTGGCCGTGTTTTGCTAGTGGATTTTTTTGGTTTCTGGAGATTGCTAAGGTCATCGTTTGTTGTTAGGTTTCTACTAGATACTGCTACTGGCTTTGAATCTACTCCTGGCCTTGACGGTGTGATATGACTATTGTTGATCAAAATGTCATAAGCTTTTGGGTTTTGTTATTGTTTCTTTCTAGTTCAAGAATTCTTCTTGGCTGGGAATTGTTTCTCTTGCTGCCTTTAGTGCTGCCTTATCAGGTTATGGAGCTATTCTATACCGATGGGGTTATTATGCATTGGTTGGTTGCTGCCTAACCTAGCTGCTGTTCTTGTTAATTTGATTGCCTGGCCGCTTGTGCTGCTTGTTATGGCTAAATTAATTGCTACTTTATTTGTTGTTAATGTAATTATCAAATCCTTATCTAGTGCCTTGTATGGCTTTTTGGTCTCTACTAAAGGGGTTATCTTAGACATCTAATTTTCGATTGGTTTTCTGGGATAACCTCTGATGCTTTTTTCCTAGCCTTGGTTTTGCTAGTTTATGTTTTGGGAGCATGTTCCTAAAGTGTTTTTAATTTTCGGATGTATCATCTTGTACATAAACTTGCTGATATTCAGCTTTGTTTACTTTTGATCTTCAATAAATACTTATATTCTGAAAAAAAAAATATAATGTTAGGCCGGCCTATGCTAAGAAGAAAATGGAGAAAATAGGCTGACCAGTTTTAAGGAAAATGATTGAGGAGGAACCGGCCTATCCTAGAGGGGGATTATAGAGGATATAACCAGCCCCAAGATAACCCAATAAGAGGATAGGAACCAAAGATAACCAGCACCCAAACACCCCCTCTAATTTAAGAGGGGTATAAATGTAACGACTCGACTTTTCTCAAGGGTAAAATTGATGGAATTTTTTCTCATTTTGAATCGTCCGATTTTGGATTTTTTCACCATATCGTTTTGCATATTTATAATTGTATTCCATTAATTAACAATGCACAATCCACGTAGGATAACGTAAATCAACATTCCTATAAAAAAAATTCTCAATACACATGCCCATAAATTATATTTTCATCCTCATAGGTTTACATTACATCATATTGACATACTTATAAATTCACATTTCTGTTCTAGTTTCATTATCATCACGAGTTCATACAAGACCGCCGAACATCAAGTTACACAACTAGTACTTTCGTTATCTCGACCTCATGTAATTTCACAACATGACACCCTCCTAAGAAGAATACCACATACGTATATTCATACACATCATATCTACATGTTTGCACATTCACATTTGTGTTCCATTTCAATTTTTCATTAAAAGTCTTTACAAAAGGGGTCGGATGACTAATTGAGAGATTAACACATCTGGTCATACAGAACTCATATCACTTATAACATGTGAATATATAGTTCTTTTCAAAATGAGTGAGCCATGAAATGGATTTCCATACGCACCATGTTGGTATGATGTCCCTGTTACAACACAAGGTAATCTCAAACGTTATAAGCAATTTAAAAACATAATAAAGCAATATTAACGTTACATTTCATTCATGGACCAAAAGAGCATAATTCTTTCATTTCTCCTTACTTATGTAAATACCACCATAATAATTCGTCAATTACCAACGCTAATTACAATACTCAATCCCGGTCATCCATCTTGAATACCGTTAGCCGAACTAACATTATTCTCTGTTTAAAGCATAACAATCATAATTCTTTCATATACTTGGTATATACAAAACATCATATACATGAACGCATCAATTCTTGAAACTAGCTCATAACTCTCAAATCTGGCTATCCTCTCAGGATGCCATTAGCCGAAGCCAATCGTTTACTCATCCTGAACATCCACTTAGAATGCCATTAGCCGAAGCCAATCGTTTACTCATCCTGGTCATCCACTTAGAATGCTATTAACCGAAGTTAATCATTTGTTCATCTCAACCATCCACTTAGGATGCCATTAGCTAAAGCTAATAATTTGTTCATCCTGGCCATCCCATTAGCCAAAAATAATTATTTGTTCATCTAGGTCATCCACTTCAGATGCCATTAGTCGAAGCTAATTATTTGTTCATCCCGATTATCCACTTCAAATATCATTAGCTGAAGCTAATCATTTGTTCATCCCGGTCATCCACTTTGGATGCCATTAGCCAAAGCTAATCATTTGTTCATCCATGTCATCCACTTAGGATGCCATTAGCCGAAGCTAATAATTTGTTCATCCCGGTCATCCACTTAGGATGCCATTAGTCGAAGCTAATCATTTACCAATCAAACATTGCAGAGGCGGTTTATGAAATCACTATAACATGATAATATCTTTTGAAATGCTCATTTAAACAATTCATAACAATTTGACATTCACTATAACATAATAGGAGACCCTTCGTAATACTGATACAGATGTTCCGTAATAGTTTAACATTCAATAAACACTGTAATGGATCCTTTGTAATACACAAACAAATATTTCATAACAGTTTAGCATTCAGTATAACATAACAGTAGACCCTTCGTATTACTCATACAACCATTTGTGACAATTAACATTCAGTATAATACAATGGTAGATCTTTCATAATACTCATACAACCATTAATGACATTTATATTTAGTATAAAACAACAATAGATCCTTCATAATACTCATACAATCATTCATGACAATTACATTCAATATAATACAATGGTAGATCCTTCGTAATACTTATACAAGCATTCACCAGTAGCCCAAATTTGTAACAACCCAATCAATATTTCATAATCGGTTTAATATTCATCGCAACACAATAATATATCGAACTCAAATAGGTCATTTCAGAACATTAACATATTCATCATCGTTTCAACATTCATCAAGAACTCGATCAACCTTTCATAGTTGTTTTGACAATCCTCAAGAATTCAATCAAACACTTCATCATCGTTTCATCATTCATCAAGGATTCAATAATATATCATCATAAGTAAATCATTTCAAAACATAAACATCATATGAGGAAAAGGTGGGAACCACCTACCTGTTCCACCCGTGGGGTGTCTTTGTCCTGATGAAGGTCTAATCCCAAACGTACCACCTCAAACATCAATGGCCACAAATTAGTACATTCATGTTGCGATGTCGCGGTCGCATAAATTAATTACCCTAGCTTCAAACACAACACACAAGATAATATAGAGCAAGCAAGGGGTCGATCCCACGAGGAAGTTCAAGTCAGATTTTTATGCTAGATGATAGGCAATTTGGGGGGGGTTTGGACGTTATCTAGGCTGAAGCAAAAGAAAACAGAAAACTATCAAACAAAATTTAATAAAATCAGAAAATTATCAAGAGAACAAACCTTGGTCACAAGCACACATCCACCTACAGAAATCAGAACTGATCATGGAAACGAAACATCAATTTATATTCTGAATATTTATCTTTTCTTAACATTGGTTAGTTAACGGATCCGCCGTATAACTAACCCTAACCATCAAACAACCACAGTGTCTGCACTAGTAATTTAATTTAATGGAGCCTTAAAAACTAGATAAGTTGATTAATCAAGAAAATATAACTGTCCGCAGTCTATGTTTGATTTGATTGAATGTTCTCCCTAAGATTAATAACGTAGATCCGCCATAATTATTAAACTCAGTTGCTTCACAAGTTCATATACCACAACTCCGGTTTTGATATC
>Ga0325414_1001845_pt1 | contig 20970 bp, 8 predicted proteins | sample PopdelMetagenome_8_FD_206183 | JGI IMG/M metagenome (GOLD analysis project Ga0325414, IMG submission 206183) | Populus deltoides microbial communities from Bellville, Georgia, United States - Leaf-PdKOR-R3 | ecosystem: Host-associated > Plants > Phyllosphere > Phylloplane/Leaf | place: USA... | reverse complement strand
TCTGCCATTACAATTTACAACCATAACAATAATAACTATAAATTTGGGATTACTATAACTCTTGTTATTACTCTCAAGCACAATATTAATCAGTATAAATTTTTATTAATTATATGCAAATCGGTCTTTGACATTTGTTTTCTACTCTTTAAGCTGATGGTATCAATTTACAACTTCCAACAATATCGCCATGTGGAACCACCAGGCTGGAAATTGAATTGGGCATGGAAAGGCAAAGAGGTGATATGGTCAATGCAGGGAGCTGAGGCTACTGAGCAAGGAAACTGCACTGAATTCAAGGAATCAACCCTTCCTCATTGTTGTGAGAAGGAGCCATTCATTGTAGACCTTCTTCCCGGAACCAATTATAATGCCCAAACCCAAAATTGTTGTAAGGGAGGTGTACTGTCATCCATGAAGCAAGATCCTTCCAAGTATGTTGCTACTTTTCAGATGGCTGTCGGAGGTTCTGGCACCAATTCCCAATTTATAATGCCGGAAAATTTCACACTTGGAGTTCCAGGCTATAGTTGTGGGGGTGCAGTTAAGGTAGAAGCCAGCAGGTACACAACAGATGGAGGCCGGCGATGGACACAGGCTCTTGGTAATCACTTTCAGAACTTTACTACTTTTTCCATGACAATAGTTTAATCCTTTCATCTTTTTTGTAAATTTCCCTGTTCTGTTTTCTTGAAGCGACATGGAATGTGACTTGCATGTACTCCCAGAGTTTAGCATCACCTACACCAAGATGCTGTGTTTCCTTGTCTGCATTCTACAATCAAACTATTGTTTCGTGCCCCAGATGCAGCTGCGGCTGCCAAGGACAACCTGGAACAAAATGTGTAAAGTATATCTCCCCAACGTTTTTTAACATTTTTTTCATCATGTGTAGGGCTTGCTTGGTAACACACTTCAAAAAGATTTTAGTGTCTTGAATTTGCAGATCAACTGATCATTATTTGTTTAGAAGGGAATTAAGCTCTGTGAAAACTGGCAGGTATGGTGAGACCCCACCATTGCTGAAACAAAATCAAGATCCAACACCTGTAGTAAGGTGCTCCGAGCATATGTGCCCAATAAGGGTGCATTGGCATCTGAAAGAAAGTTACAAACAATATTGGAGGGCTAAAATGACAGTTACAAATTTTCACATCATGAAAAATTATTCAGAATGGAACTTGGTGGTGCTCCATCCCAACCTGCAAAGTCTGACACAGGTTTTCAGCTTCAACTACGCACCCCTCAATCGATACGGATATATCAGTAAGTTGTTGCACAAAGCTAGCTTCTATCATATTATTATTGTTTGGTGATCTAGCGAAAAGAGAACATCCATATACTTTTTATTTTGAAAGAATATAAATTAACTGTAAAATTATCCCATAAACATATATATTTTTATATCTGCGTATCTGTTTTTATAATCAAATATGTTTTTTTCATTTCTGTACTCTCTACTCTTCTTTCTTCAAAGACGCTAACGAGATGCAAACTTAACCTGCATTCAGCAATTGTCATTATATCATTAATTAATTGTGTTTTGACATTAAATTACTATGCAGATGATACTGGGATGTTTTGGGGGCTTCCGTTTTACAATGACATTTTACTACAAGAAGGAAAGGATGGGAATTTACAGACTGAAATTTTACTACGCAAAGATCCAGGGATTTTTACTTTCAGAGAAGGTTGGGGTTTCCCTAGAAAGATTCAATTTAATGGTGATGAATGTGTCATGCCTCCACCGGATGAATATCCATCGCTGCCCAACAAGGGGCATAGTGCCTCTGCTACCACACCTTTCATAATTCTTTTCTCTTTGTTTCTCGCATTTATGCTCTAAAATTGTCTCCACATTAGTATTTGTTTTTTTGTTAGATAAGCTCACTGCCATTGTTCAAAAGAAATAATTTTGAGATTGTGTTTTACTAGGTTACTATGGTTCGCTATACACAATTCCCTCGGAAAAAACAAATACATGGTGAAACGCACTCATGATATAGAGTTAGCGGCGCACAAATTTCAAATTATATTTTGGTGGTTAAAATTAGGTTTATTATCAGAAAATTAACAAATATAAATAAAAATACTTATAAAAATAACTTTATTATTAAATTGCAACATTTATCAATGAACAATGTCATCGCTATATTCCTCAGTACATACTGACATAAATAGTTCATTGATATATACTAAAGAATTGCAGTAAAAAAATAATAATAAATAAATAACATGTCATTTTATAGAAGGTATTACCGACAAAATAAAGTTGTCGCTAATATGACATGTTGTTTTAAATAAATAAATAAATTCTTGATGACATGTTAATAAAATGGTTATTTGGTCGGTAATACCTTCTATAAAATAACATGTTATTTATTTATTTATTTTCTTATTGTAATTCTCTCAATGTACACCAATAGATTATTTCTGTCGGTATGTACCAAGAGGTATAGCGATAACATAGTTCATCGGTAAATGATGCAATTTAACAATGACATCTATTACTTATATCAAGTCCAGAAGATGTTCAAAAGTCATGCTCTTTAGTAATATGTCATCAACATATCCCTTCATAATTTTTCTTATCTAATTTTTGAATATTTGATTAACCATTTATTGATATGTTGCCTTTGCATTCTTCAACATAAATGGCATTGCTCTATAGCAATAAGTACTTTCTATAGTTATGAAAGTCGTTTTCTCCTTGTCTTTGGGGTGCATGAAGATTTGATGATAACCCGAGTTGGCATCCAAGGAGCTCAAGAATTTGAGACCTACAGTGGCATTTACCAATGATCATTTTTGGGAGCAAATAACTATATTTTAGACAAGCTTTGTTTAAATAAGTGAAATCTACACACATTCATTACTTGCCATTATTCTTCTTGACCATAACCATATTTGACAACTAGACAGGGTATAACACTCCCCTGATGAAACCAATGGCCTAAAGTTTATCTTCTTTTGTTTTTGTTATAGCTTTCAGTCTTTCCCTTTCAAAGTTCTTTTTATTTTGACGAACTAGAGGGCAACTGGTTATTCCTTTAACTGGTTAGTAGCTATTTTAGGACTGATGCCTGGCATGCCTGATGCATCTGTTGTAAAATTCAACTTTTGAACTTGTAAGAGCTCTGTCAATTATTGTTATTGCGTCGGTGTCAAAGTGTATCCTATTTTTGTGATGGCTTGTTCATCCCCCCCCCGAAAAATATCTTTCAATTCCTCAGAAGCCTTAGTTTTGACTTTTATTATTTTCTTCAATGACCCTTGATGGTTCAATATTAGCACTTTCTTACCTTTCAAGCAAGTGGTGGCACATTGCTTAGAGGCTACCTAATCCCCTCGCAATGTGGCAACTCCATGTTGAGTTGGGAACTTTAATGCCAAGAACCTAGTATTGATTACAACATTGATTTGGTGTGGTAAGGGTCTTCCTAAGATGGCATTATAAGCCAAAGTCATATCAATCATAATAAAGTGTTGTTGGAGTGAGGTACATCATAGGGGAATACCAATCATAATAGGTAGTTTTAAAACTCCTTTCACTGGAACGCTTGAACCCTTTATCCTGTTGAGAGGACTCTTCACTTGTATCAGTTTTAAATAAGGGATTCTAATTGGGGACATGCTTCTATAGAGAGGATGTTCACTACACTGCCATCATCTACTAACACCTGATGTACTTTGTGGTTAGAGATAATAGTGGTAATGACAAGGGTGTCTTTATATGGAAAATTCACACCTTCCCCATCTTCAAGAGTATTGGCTTGTGCCATTGATCCAACAGTTTAGCAGCTATAAGGACTTGCTTTACGTGCTTTCTCTTTATATTGTTAAAGTCACCTCCTGCCTACCTTTAAATTCACATTGATCTTGGGAAGAGTCATTGCACATTAACCAGACTCTTCTCTATTCTGTTTTGGGTGAGAATCCTTCTTTAGATACTAACCAAGATAATTATTAGCTATCAACATTTCAATTTCTTTTTTCAAGACATAACAATCTTTGGTGTCATATCCTCTGTCTTTATGAAAAAGACAATATTTCTTCGATGTGAGGGTGTTGGGAGAAGGCTTCAAGGGTGAAGGATATCGAACAAACTCCTTACCTTGGATGATTGCAAGGACTTCGATGAGGGTGGTGTTTAATAGAGAGGTACACGTTTTGGAATAGCTTAAGCGTTCTCTTATTAGTTTCTTCTGACCCCTTTTAGGATCATTGTCCTTTTTGGAAGAGCGATTTATTTTACGAGCGACCTCGTTTAGAGGACCTATCTAGCTAGTTATCCTTTGGGCACATCTTATGTATCCTCCTCGTACAACTCAACGTATCCTAGTGGATCTATGAGCCTCTCTCGCCAAACCTATGTGAAGAGCTAGTTAAAAGAGATGAGATGATTACACAGCTTCAGAGTGATTCCCAAGACCTACAAAGTGTAGCCCCCGTGACCAGCCAGGGCATTATGACTTTGAGAGTCCTCCACATGCTTCCCATAAGCCCCCCTCCACCCTCAGAACCTAACCCGAATGATGAACCTTCTAATTATTAGGTTTGTTCATGTCTTGTAATTCTTAAGTTATAATTATATTTTGAACATGTTTAGTAAGAAAATAAAAAAGAGAGGCACGACATGTATTTAGGATTAGTATTTATACCTCAATTTATTATATGTACTAAGTTTTTTCTTGGTTTAGTTCGGTTTAGCTTTTTCAATTTCTATTATCATATGAAACCCACCAATATCTAGCCAAAATTTTTTATAAGATTTTCTAGTTTAATTTTATTGATTATTCTGCTCATCCTTGATATTTTCCTCGATCATTTAATACGAAAACAAGTGTTCTCAAAGCATAAGCAACAACACCATCGATCAAATGAACGCCTCCTCCCCATCCTAATCATTTCCTGAAAGTTAAGCTCAGCTTTTCTCAGAAGGGTTTACCTCTGAAGTGTACGGTGAATTTTATTCAATAGTGTTACAAGTAATACTAAGCAAAGCATCAAGCAATCCTTTCCCCAACTTGGGCAAAAGCGATTCTATAAATTTGAAGCTATAGCAGGCGAAAGAGCATTATTTCCAACCAGCCAAACGTTCCCTGCTCAAAATAATTCTCATCATTTAAACAGTGCAGGAAGCAAGCATGGATTTCATTGAACAGATTTTACAAGAGTTTCCTAAGAATAACAAATTTCGGACAAACCATATTCAACAAGGCCTCAGGATCCTTCACAGCTACATTAGATTCCAAAGTGTACATTCTAAATGGATCAGAAATGGATACAAATTCCCTGAGTTCTGATAACCTGAACATGCAGGAGAGGCCAAAATAGAAACCTCTTTCTTAGTTATCACCTCCGGTGAGTCATCTGCCTGCTCGATGACCACCAGGTGCACATGAAGATCAATTATCAAATTAAGATAGGGAAAGAAAGAACAGAAAAACAAAATGTTTGAATCAGGTGGAGAATGGGATGAAAGCTAGAACCCAGCTTTATCCCACTCAATGGCAACAACAATTATGGTCAAGTGGTCACGGCTAGACTTGGCAAGCCAGACATGGGCAAAGTAGTGGCACAACAACTATGTTGGCTACAACATGTCTAAATGCGGAGTGAACCAGTCACAGGGTCTCGGCTAGAATTGGCATCCTTATGTTTCAAAGAGAGGTTTGCAAATTGGGAATCCAAGTCCTTGCTTTTACTACGGCGATGATTTGAAGCAGGTTGCTGCTGCTGCTGCTGATATAAGGCTCGTAGCCTTCCAATTTCCCTCTCCAGAACTTCGTGCTCCACTGAAAACACCCTCAAAAAGTTCAGTAGCAGTAAGAGCATGAAAACTAAAAAATAAATAAAAGCATTTCCATTCATAATGAGGAAGATCAATAATCTCATTCTCAATGCATTATCAAAACACCCTCAAAAAGTTTAGTAGCAGTAAGAGCATGAAAACTAATAAATAAATAAAAGCATTTCCATTCATAATGAGGAAGATCAATAATCTCATTCTCAATGCATTATCAAAACACCTTCAAAAAGTTCAGTAGCAGTAAGAACATGAAAACTAATAAATAAATAAAAGCATTTCCATTCATAGTGAGGAAGATCAATAATCTCATTCTCAATGCATTATCGTCTTTATCTCGGTCACCTTCCTATGTCATTTCTATGCCCTAAAGTTTACTGTCCAAAAGGAAAGCTGTGCTTTCAAGAAGCAGCAAAGCATGCTCCTGCCATGCACATTCTCCACCCCTGCAGTCTCAAACCCCTCTCTCAAGTAACAGATAACGGAACCAAAGCATCCTACTAAAATTGTTCATTCTAAACTCTTGCCATATTCATTGGAAAATCTTTTAGTTGCATACTATGCAATCTGTTGTGACTAAGTCCCTTGCCATAAACATGCATTTCAGTGACATGTTCTTAAGCCACAAATGGCGACCGCATGTCCATCATGAGACAGTTAAAAACTCATGTTCACTTTAATAGATAGGAACAGTTGATATTGTATTCTGTTTTCTACCATCAACTTAATTATCTTTGACAGATCCAAACATGACAGTTTCCAGTCGATGTTTACCCAACAAAAGGCCAATTCATGTGAAGCAAAAGGTGTTTGTGAGCAGCCCACCCCATCTCGTTCTCACTAATCTTCTAAAGGGTGTAGAACATGATGGCAAGCAAGATAAGGAAATACATACAGAATATGCATGCACATGTTTGTGCAAATACATCACATACAAACAAATATAGATATACCTGTATAGTTTCTATAAGTGCAAAAGCATCAACAAGGGGGCTCGCTTGGTTGCTTTAAGGCACTACAATTATAATGCCTTCAAGTTACAAACTATTAAAAAAAAATTAATAATTGTATCATAATAACTTATCCTACCACTTAGTAGTTTAACTAATTATCCCATGATAATACTGGTTTCTAATATACAATTAAGACTCATATAGTACATTGTTACTTTCAAAAGTAAAATAAATACTATTCACTTCTTAACAAGTGATTATGGACTATTACATAGATTCACTAAATGAAGTGTTAAAAATCATCTTATCATTTTGTAATTTAGTTAATTGCTTTGTGATTGTGATAATTACAAACAATTAAGTACAATTTCAATAAAAAAAAAAATGTTTACTGTCACCTTAGAGAAGAAAAAAGATACTGTTTAGTTGCAATGAAAACATTTGTAAATAATTAGAAACTAATTAGTATTTACACTTATTACATCATAAACACGATCTTATTATTTTGTAACCTTAAAGGCACTATAATTACAGTGACCTTAAGCAACCATAGCAAGACACATCAACAAGCTCAAGAAAAGTTGAAGCACAAAGAAAATATTATGCTTTCAAGCCAACGCAGGTGGGCACAGCTGCTAATCAACCCAACAAAAAATTAACGAAACAGGAGTTAAACTAAGATTGTTAACAATCTTCTGTTATAAATAACAAGCTCAAGAGGAGAAGCCAGAGCCTGCTGAAGTGGAGCTGGATAATTTTTTTTTCTTTTAGGAAAGCTGGGGAATGTTATTTGGCCACAACTTTCATGGTTGGTAAAGATAAATTCAAGCAAACATCATGACTCAATCCAAAACTAGTTGAAGTTACATGGATCCAATTTCTACTTATCCTTGATTTGGCAAGATATGAAATTTTAAGCCTAAGGCCTACTTCAGCACCATCTGGCCTTGGCTACTTGAGGGAACCTAACAGCAATATTATTGACTGGTAATAGAAGCAAAAATAACTTTTAAGAGGCAAAGCTATAAGAATATCCATCTCACATAGTAAAAACCATACAAAAGAATTAACACTATCCAAAAGATCAAATTCTCTATAAGACCTTATACAAGAAATTCACGAAAAAGCTATTCCTAATTATTTTGTTACATGAAAAAACCATGTTGCTGACTTGATTGTTAAAAGTAAATCCTACAACCCTGCCTTTAGTTCTTCTAGTTTCAAAGAACCACTCAACCTCCTTAGGTTGTTATGTGAGGGCACTAGCATATGGTTTTATTATATTCACTAACACATCTCCTCACACTACCTAAAGCTGAAATTTTAATTTTAATTAGAAAAAAGAATGAGGTTGTTAAGTTTCGAACTCTTAACCACTTGGTCGATGAGATCTTATACCATGTCAAGAACCACGCAATCTAAAGAGAAAGCTCAAGTTGTTAGGTAAGGCCTAAGAATGTGGTTTTATTATATTCACTAACATCTAAAAACTTTAAGAACATGTTGATGCTTTCCATCCCCAAATATGAATATTTCATGAATTTTACGAACCTTCTGCCAAGCCAACTATTTGTTTATTCCACAATAAATCCATAAAACAAGTCCCCTAAAAGTGCTGGATAACATTTTTCTTCAATATCCTTTTCTGTTCAAATGGAACAAATAAACAAGGTTGTGCATTTCAGTGATGTGTCTTACCCGCTTTCTTGGGAAGTTCAGCAGTATGAAATGGAGGAAAGCAATCATTGACTCTTTAAATTTTTATATGTTAGCATCATGACAAACTAAATGGTTCAAAAATTTCAACTCTTTCCAAACACCTTAACTGTCAAGAGGTCAGGAATTAGAGCTTACAGCATTTGATAAGCTGCTCATGGGCCAAATTTTCAAACCGTTGCTTAAGAGCTTTGTTCTCCATGCTTAGAATAAGATTTTGCTGATTGACAAATTCAAGCTCGGCTGAGACTTCAGATCCTTCTGCCTGTGGAGTACAAAATATAGTTATGACATCAGACAATTTTAGCAATTCATTCATTTCCCTTACAAATTAAATAGAAAATTACTCCTCACTTCAGCTTCTGCAGAAACTTAGATACTTGCCTGCAAAGCTTGTACATTTCTTTCCAGATCAGCTATGTACTGAAGTTTTCGGACTCTGGAGCGCTGAGCAAATTGCCTGCAGTGGATATAATTTTAATCTTATTAACAAAAGTATTTCTCTTCAACTCATTGCAGAGTACCTGAGCTTTATCACCTTTGCATATCCTTCATATTATAAGTAGCTATTCTAGCTCCTACAAACAAGTATCCAAAAATAACTACCAAACAACAACAGCCAAAGCACGAGTCATCGTCATCATACCAAATTTTAGATTGTTTATTAACAGATCAGAAATGTAGAAATAGCATAAGCCACTATGTATCCAGATATTCAACTCTCATAAATAAAGCCACATGTCATCAACAGATATGATTATCAAGAAAGCCAAGTAGAAAATGCAGAGGGAAGAAACACGTCCTCCTCAACAGATGATAAATCATGTTAAAGAGGTATACATGCATCCCTGAGTTACACATGGTTTGCTAGCTCCTTTCTTCTTCAATAGTTCTGCTTGCTTTCACTTTTGTCCTATTTGAAAATGATTCTTTCATCTCAAGAGTAGAATGGAAAGACAAAGAAAAAATACAAGGATAACCATCATTTTCAATGGAAAAAATCTTGACATATCAGTTCTTTTTCTCCCCTTTCCTTCCACATGGTAGAAGCATTATCATTTATCATCACAAGGAGAGGGAGGCTCCAAATATAAAAACTATTAATTCCACACAAAATAAAATCACAAAAATCACTTCAACTTCAACCTAAGACCTTTAAAGTGTGTCTGATAATGTCCGCCCTTGCGGCTTGACCATCCCCCTTTCCTTTTAGGGCGTTCAAACATGTCATTATTTTGCATCCACTAAATTCAGGCCGGTAGAATGTTAACAAGGCTAAATAAACACCTCAGTGCCTGTCTGGATGTTTTTTCAACATCTGCCTTTATGTACTATATTAATAAAGACGGAAATCAGAGTAATGCAGCCATGAAAATGGGGCATTGAGGTTCCATTTGTATTATTCAATTATTATTTTGTAAATTCTTGTCCTTTTTGGAGCTTAGTACTGTACGGATTATCTGGTGTTCCATTTTAGTAGGATTTAACTACCTAATTAGGAGTGTGTTGAGTCTGTAAATATCTATACTTGTCATGCTTCATATTAAGAATCGGAGTTTATGAATGAGTTCTTTAGCAATTAAGCTTTATGGTTGTGTCATGCAATCTTTTTTAAGGTATGTCTAAGTACCCTAGGTGTGGTGGTTGGATTTTCCACTTCCAAGATGTTGCAACTCTTAGAAAACATGTGCTAATCTAGTAGCCCTTGATTATGCATCCTTAAAATGATAAGCATTAGGACACCAATAATGGGGCTTGATCATCCAGTATATCAACAAAACATGCTTCGATCACAGAAAGAAAAGGGGGACACTAAATAGATTAAATGATGACACTAATGATTCGACTTGAGCCATGCTCTATGTCTAAGTAATATATCAAAGCATGCATGAGGTATTGATAATGAAGAAAAATAATACAGGACATACTGTTTAGCACGTTTTGTATCAGTCTCTGATGCAGAAGACTTGGAATTTGAGCTGTCCTTCTCGGATGAGATTTTTGAATCATGTGAACCATCGAGTGGATCTTGCTTTTCACTCTCTGAAACACTATCTGCTTCCCGGGGAGCACATGATGATCCTGAACTCTGCAGACCAGCATTCTCCCTGGGAGAGGAAAGACTGCTTGGGTACGTTTGGGCATTTAAAGATGAATCCCAAGCCCTATTCTTCTGTTTCGACATGTTCATTTCAGCATAGAGAGGAGTTCGCCTAACATCTTTGTAATAATCAAAGTCTTGAGATCCCCAAGAAGGTATAGATATCACATTTTTATATCTGCATCCATCCTGTGATGCATAATCCATGTTAGAAGCATTAGCTGCATCTATGTACGCAAAAGAGTCACTTGATGAACGCCTATGACCTCCTCTACGGACAGGTGTCTCTGGCTCATTAAGAAGATCATCAAGCCATGAAGGCTGATCCTCTATGAAGAGCATCTCAGAGGAAGTTCGCTGATGGTGTGTGTTTCCCTCTCTAGGCTTTTGAACAGTTTTTGATCCAATACTGCTGCTGGGAACATAATCAACATATGACGGAGAAACAATAGGAAAAGGACTTTTTGGAGGAAGTAATGCATGTTTTCCAGAGTACATGAAATTCCTTATGTTTGCTGACCCCTTGGAGTTTGCCATAGACAAAGCAATAGCAGTACCTGTCAAAGAGTTTTATATACAAAACAAATCAGGGTACTTAATGGCAATATGGGGGATCAAAAAATTATTTTTTCGAATGTTTTCCAGTCTCTCAAACACATCTCTCACAGAGGCCTCAAAGAGCAATGCAGATAGATAACCTCACAAAAGAGATTCAAAAGACCCATATTCTCTAACATAAGAAACCACAAATGAACAAGAAAGGGGACAACATCTATCCACCAAAATTAGTTATCTACATTTCTCAATACATTCAAAGCACAAATATTTATAATAGCATGCCAGAACAAAAGCAGGGAAAACAAATAAATAAATCCGATTCCCAAATTCAGGCATGATATGAAACTTTAGTAATCACCAGTTACCATCCATTGTATTTTGATGATCAAAGATTTAGGCTGACCCTCTTAATAAAACTAGGTTTGAAAGACCAAATCAGACCTTGAAAGCAACTCATGTGCTTTCTTCCAAATTTCCACCCTTTTAATCTACTTCATGGTAGCTCCACGGTTCATCTCATGGTTACTCGACTAAAACTCCAGAAAAGACCTGACCCCATTAGATCAATCTCAACTTCGGTGACCCTTTTAGGTCAAATTGGTGCCAGACCAATATGCAGACTTACAAAACATAATTTACAACTACATGTAACAGAGAAAAAACAACCAAGTTTACCAATCCAAAAACAAACTAAGAAGAAAAAAATAAAGAACATTTTATTGCAGCCACTCAACAGAAAAAAAAATAAACATCATAGCCCTCTGTTTGGTTTCCATTAAAAGAAAAGAAATTTCAGTGTTACACTTTAAATTAAACAAACTTTCTGATTTTCGTTAATCTAAATGTAAAGTTCACGTTTTTCCAGCTCCCAGACCAAAAAGAAAAGAAACCCACGATTTAAAATTAGCAATTTCGTTTGATTCCAACATTTTCTCAGCAATCAAACAAGAAAAACTCTAAAATGAGAGGCATACAATATCTGAAACAAAACAAGAAACCAAATTATTGACATATTTTAACAAATTGTTGCAATGTGTGAAAAAAAAAGAGCTAAAAAATGAATCAAAATCTAAACTTTTATTTCTTGAAATCAAAAACCAAAACAGATTCCTTTGGAAGCAAAAACACAAATTAAAAAAAGAGATAAAGTTTGTACCTTTCGGTGGATTGAAGAAATTGAGATCTCTAAATGCAATTCAAAACAAAGAGATTAGAATCAAATCAGCTGTGTCTTTCTGTCTTAGGGTTTTTTTTCTTTCTATTTTTTATTTTTTTTCACTTAATGGAGAGAAGGGGACCCCTCTCTCTCTCTCTAGTCTCTCTCTTCTTGTTCAAATGGGCTGGATTGAAATTCTATACAAGTGGAGCAATATTCTCTTTTCATTTGATGATATGAGCATTATACGATCCCATTTTCACACACACACACACACGTGTGTGTGTGAATATATATATATTCTCTTCTAAATTCTTACAAGGTCTAGAATTGTTTTCTTCAGTATAATTGGAGTGATTATTGTTTCTATTGAAGGGTTTTTTTTCCTAAATAACAATAAACTAGATGAGTTGTTAAAGTATTAGATCATTTTTTTTCTAATGGTATTAAATCAATTTTTAACAGGAGATTTTATGGAGTTAACTTAAGTATTAATTAAGATTAAGTTTTATTTTACAAGATCTTAAGATTTAAGAATGCATTCCTCGTATTGGTCTGAAAAAAAAAACCTTGTAAATATTGGTTCTAAGGATTAAATTCAAAAGGCCATGACTATGAACTGATCTATGGAGGCCAACGGAGTATATAAAGCTTAGTTGGCATCAATGGTGGGTGTGGTTTACATCTCTCAATGCGGTGTCCATTGACTAATCAAGTTTATTCAAGATTAATTTACCTTGTTGGGACAAATGGGAGTTGGATTTATTTCTAATTATATAGAAGAAGAAGAAGAAGAAGAAAATTATGGGATTAAGGATTTTCTTAATAGAACATAGTAGGAGAAGGAAGGGTGAGTCCATTGCACATAAAGGGCTGGCAAGTTGTTGATAATTTGATGGGAAGAGAGAGGGAGAGAACATTATAGTAAAGTGGTAATGAAGCCAGCCAACTCCCACACATAAAGTGCACAAGGAGACAACAAAAATCCATGCTTGTAAAACCCAACATGTCTACATTAAAAATCCACACTTGCCCTATGGCAATGTTGCAAAGGTTGCTCGCCTTCATTTCTCGAGAAATAAAGGTTCATTTTGCTCCCCTAAGCATCTAAAATCCCAGTGGCCATCATGCAAGCCAACTTTTTTTTTTTGGGATGATTTTGTTCATGCAAGCATGCTTAAAGTAAGAGAAAGGAAAACACTTTTGAATATAGTATTAATCCCACTTATAAGCGCTAGCTTGCCAGGTTAATTAGGTTACTTGAAATGTAGTTTGAACAGAATTTTTTATTAGATTAAATTATTTTTATCAAAACAATATTATTTTAAGTTTTTAAATTTTTTTGGAATGGCATACTTTTAGTATTAAGCATGGTTATAAAACTTTATTTTATGGGTTAATATAGTGACCATCAACATAAAATCTAGCCCGAATCAGGTTTTATATATTTTTTTTTACTAAAATAATATCATTTTAAGTATTTTTAAAATTTATGAAATGATATTATTTTAGGTTTTTTTAAAAAAAACAAAAATCAAAACTCAAATCATTCTACTAGCATGTGGATTGATTTACCTATCCATGATCAGGTATTAAATTGAATTAGAATTCAGATTAATTCATATAACTACTTCTTAAAATTAATTATATATCACCTCTTTCTTTGGGACTAGAACATTTGGGTGCGAAAAAGAAAATACATACCATTACTTTCTCATGGTTTGCTTAGTGGATCCAAGTTTCAATTTGCAAGAAACACAAAAATGCTAATATGAGTTTAAAAAATATAAATATATAATTAAGATAGGTTTCATATCTTAAGAACATTGCAGTATCTTTTAATTATTATAAATACTATTCAATATTCCATTCGAATTTCCAATTGATTCTTTAATATACTTACATTTACTACATATAATAAATACCTTTTCCATTGATGTGGTGATGATTATTTAATTCACTCTAATTTTACAAATAAATATAAATATAAAGGGAGGAGGCAGCATGCAATGTATCTACCAATTTTGAGTAAAGATCCTTCATTCTTTTAAGCTTTCGCCTCACAAAATCTCACGTCAAGAATATTAATTTCAGACGTATAAAAAAGAATAACTTTTTTCTTTAAAAAAAAAAGAAGAAGAGAAAAGGGAGAGCAAAGAGAATATTCACTAATTCTAATTTTATAAACTATAACAAATAAAAAATAAAAAAGAAGAAGAATTTAAACATTAATTAAAGAGAAGAAACATATAGATAAATAACGAGGGGGAGAGAGAGAATGATATTTAGCAAGCAATTATAAGTTATTAGTGGTCCAAAAAGATAAACCATAAACATTCTTCATCGTTCTCTCTTTTATTACGAGTCTTCTCTTCTATTATGAATGACATGTGTTGTGGAAATATAGTTGGTGATTTTTTTTTTTTGTTTCTCTCTCTTATCTCTCGATAAATACATTATGATACTTATTATTATTGATATTTTAGATTTAGTCATTTTAGTTTTTATTTTTGTATTTTTGTCATTTTTATTTTTGTTAAATTTTTATTTATTTTCAATTTAATTATTGGTTTCTAATTTGCATATATAATATTTTTTTATTCGGTCCTTCTACTTTTTATTTTTTTTCTTATACCCACTTGCCAAAGTTTTTATAACTTTCAATTTTATTCTTCAAATCAAGTTTATTTATTTTTTCAATGATAATAATAATGATTTCAATTTGATCCCTTTTTCTTTTGATTTTTTATTATTTTCCTTAGTTCTTATATCAAAGTTTTTATAATTTTCAATTATATCTTTCAAATCAAGTTTATGGTTTTTATTTTTGCAATAATAATAATAATAATTATAGTAGTGGTAATAGTAGTAATTTTAATAATAATAGCAATAATAATAATAATAATAATAATAATAATAATGATGATGATGATGATGATGATGGTGATGGTATTACTTATTAATAATAGTAGCAATAGTGATATTGATGCTTTGAATTGATATTTTTTAAAATACTTTTGTATGATTGAAATATTTTATTTTTAATTTTATCATTTAATATTTAATTTATTGAGAAATATTTTATTTCAAGTCTAATGACTTACGGGTCATATATTTAAAAAAGTAACACATTTTTTCTATATAAAAAAGACTTTAAAATTTTTTTTATTTTTATCAAGTTATTCAAGTAATAGAATATGGGTTGTGAATTTAACATGATAATTAATGTTGACTTAGCTATAATTAGTATCATTGTACATTTATCATGATGAATTTTTTATATATATTTTTTACTATATTTCAATCCTTAAATATTATTGTTTATATAATAAAATAATCTATCCCCGCCATAAAATGTGGACACCAAAGCTAGTGTCTGTGTAATAATGATAGTGCTACTCCATCATTGATCAGAACATACAAGGGTACCTTCAAATTGGGTGGCAAATCAACCAACCTTGAAGGCTCTACGACTACAGGTTCCTTATGTTTGACTTAGCGATCTTATGAATCGACTCTATTGATTAAGAATGACCAAACATTGAAGTTTGGTCGAGCGCAGTACCTTCTTTAATTGGTATAAACTATTGTTGAAATTTGAAAAGGACAGAAGCAGCACTTCAAGGGAAGGTGAGCTACCAACGACTTTCTTCTTCTTCTTCTTCTTCTGAGAAATAGAGTACAAACAGAAAATTTGAAAACAAGAACTGAAAGTAGTAAATGGGGTCGTAATTTCATAGATTCTGTAGCTGCTGCTATTTGATTCAAATTGCTCTCATAAAATTAGGATGGAATTTGTATTGCATCTAAAATGTTTGATGAAGTATCAAGATTTGGTTATTTTTTTTTGGCAAGGTTGTAATGCTAGTTTGGTAGCAAAGTTATAATACTAAATATTACAAGGGCTTTTTAGTAATAGTCATTTCTGTTGATGTTTTTTTGGCACATTAGATATATGATATAAATTATTATACAATTTCCACTAAACTATAAAATGTTAAAGAATAATTTCCCTTCTTTTAATACTATTTGGTCGTCTATATTTTATCTTGGAAGAATAATAGAATACAATAAGACCTTGTATTGACTATAATAATTAGGTTTTTGTTTGTTTCTTGGTGTTGTGTTTTTCTCAAGAATCCATGGTTTTTCCATGGAAAGATTATAATTTTGCTTTGGTACTACACTGTTTTTCTCAAGAGGCCATGCTTTGTACTTCATCACGGACTCGAAGAATCACATGCAATTTCGTACAATTAAATTTCTCTCTTCAGTTTGTACTTGAAGGATTTAGCTGTGAGAAAATCCAGCATTAAACACATATCTGTAGTTATTGTCAAAGAGCTAGACTTGAGAAATATGAAGCAAGTAGATTCTTACATCCGGCATCATATACTAGAACAGTAGAACTTGGAGGTAAAACAACAAACAATCAATTGAAGAACTTCCAGCAAAGCAGCCATTAACTCAATCTTCTGCAATGAATAGCTTCAGTTTAGCACATTAATCATCTTCTTTAAGCCATTAAATTGTCAACGCTCAACCCAATAGCATTTTCTCCGCATTGCTAGGAAGTCTAACTTCTATCTTCTAATGTTCATTAACTCATCACTAGTAATAACGTACAGCTCCAGAATGAGAAGAAAGCTTGTTTAAAGTAAATCAATTGCATCGGATGTCTAGAGAAGTACTTGAAGAGGTTTATTCCAATGACTTTCAGCCACCCCGAGCTTCCCTTCTCGTGGCATCGTGAAGCAGATCAACATCCACGCCCTCTGGAGGAAGTTGAACGTATCTCACCACCGATCCCCTTATGAAACAGTTCCTCACAGAAAGCTGCAATTTAACATAAAATCATTAGATCCAGCTAGCAAGAACATATTGAAAATCCAGAAGAACAGGACTGTCAAATGGGAAAGATAAAAGTACTATGGGCATCATAGCTTGAAGCAAACATAGGATAAAGCAAGTAAACCCAGGGAATTTATTCACAGAAAAACATCAACAACAAGAGCTCAACACAATCCTCGTCCTGAAAACATTCTTTGGGTGCATTTGTGTGTGAATGTCCAGAGATGCGCGTCTTCATGAATTTATACACCGAAAATAGCGCACACCCTCATAGGAACACAAACATGCATGAATATAGAGGACATGGCAGCAGAACTCCTGGCAAAGGCAAATACTCAGTTTCTCAATCCTCGCTCGTATATTGCATGACAATTTCATCAGAGAAGTGAATGGATATTTTTGTGATCCCTATTTAAAATTTTTTGATTTGCAGAAAGAAGTTTACATGTTTTTATAGCAAAATTATACATGATTGGCCAGATCATTGATAGAAAAAATGTCCAAATGCTAAACCCACCCTCTTTATGATCTTTTTTGAAATAGAAGAAAAAAGGAAAGAGAAAACAAAGAATGAAACAATGCTCTCTTCTATAAATAAGAAAAAGAACATTGCAGGAGCAGAATACAAACTCATTGAAGGAGGCAAGCACAGAAACATAAACTTTTCAAGATGGGCTATTTTATAAAAAGTTAGGACCAGATACACAACATCATCATCCATCGCAAATATAAAATCAGCCACAACATAAAATTCCAAAAATATGTGATATGTTTATTTGACATGCATGCTGTCAGCAAGTGTGATTTCTTGCAACTAATTCATCCAACCCACCTTCAGATCATCCTCCTTAAAACAAAACACCCAAAACTCTTGTAAATAGTTACTTTGACATTTTGGAAAAATAATATAATTATGATCTTCAAGAAGAATAGGGAGTTGGATCCATGATAATGCAATCCTAATCAGAATATGATTTACATATGATCTCCAACCTGTAAGTCTACTCATAATCCAACTCTATATGAGCAAGTTAAACCACTATAAGTAGGGGACTTTGAAGCATAACTTAGGGTATGCACACTCAATTGCTTAAAAATCTTTCCCAAGCTTTCTCTCAACTAACAAGCTTGCTAACTTGGGCATCAGAGTGGTCTCCCAAGAACAGCTTCTGGGCCATCCTTAGGTTTTAATTGTTTTACAGGCACAACACATGAGTTCAATGCGGGAAGCAGCGAAGGAGCTTGATATTGACTACCTCGTAGCCTTACTAAACAATTCTAACTTTTCAATAATATGGCTGTTTTTTACCAAAAACATTTTGGCTGTCTATGGGAATAAACATAACGACAATTCATGATGACATCAATAACACTTTAACTCTTCAACTTTGCTCACTGGTGTCTACAAGAAAAAGGGTGAGCTCATCCAAGAGATCAAATACAACTATCAATTAAAAACATGATTCATCAAGATAATTGCCATGAATAACAAGGAGTTGGCCAAAACAATTTGTCAGCACATGAAATCGAGATAATCACAACTCAGCTCAGCCACTTATCAAACTTCGATTATTAAAAAAAAAACATGCTGTATCGTTCTTGAAAATTGCATCAACTTGCAAAATAAAACCTCCGTTACTACACAACAGTCATGAACTCCTTAATTTGTTGATTAAACCAGGAGAGAGTGAAATATGGGGAAGCCTCATGTCAAACTGAGGCGAGCTTGGCATATAGTGCCTACCTCAACATAAGTCCTTGACATGCCTAGCTGCACCAGCTTGATACCAGGGTAATTAGCTTGGTGTAGTACCGTGTCCAGATATAAATGACAAGGACTAGTTAGCTAACTTGAAGATTCAATGGAAATGAAACTTATCGTTAATAAGTTGCATGTTTAACACATCATCGGAGATTATGATCATGATAACAGAATTAATGATATGCTGGTATGCTGCTGTCATAAAGTTCACATTTTAGTATCTCCACACTCGGTATGAAATTCTGCTAACCTAGGGAACAAGTTTATTTCCCATTCATGATTAACCTGATCACTATGAGCTGTTGTTTCTCTAAGGACTCGTATAGTGATCAAATTCAGCCAAGTGGTCTACAATATAGCACCACTGAGATCAGATATGAGACAAGGATATCTAAAATAAGGGTCAAGAATGAGCTGCCAGATAGCTTTGAATAACAAATCAACAAAAGCTGCACTCCAATATAGCCTGACAAAGTCACAACAAAGTCACAAGACGAGAAATAAGGGGACGATCAAGCTACAGGATAGCTCAGCATAGGCGCATGATTATAAGAACATCAAACAACCTTTTAAACAAAGCTAGGGTTGCTTGGTCATCACATGTGCTATGAGATAACTGACCTACTTGTAAAGTCAAGGTACTAGACAGCTTGATGACCTAAAACCCAGTCTACAAGATACCCAGGGCCATGACTGAACCCAAGCTACTAAATAAAGATAATTTGGTCACAATAACTTATGTGACAAGATGGCTGAGCTATCTACAGATGGCTTCAGGATCAAGATGGCTAAATTGCACATAACTCTATGAGAAAGATAGTTGAGCTATCAATAACTTGTTCCACTAGATAGCAAAGAAAAGAAAGCTCAAGCCACAAGATGATTGAGCCTATTCCAAACTGATGTAAATGATATCTCAGTAAAAGCCACAAATGAGATACCGGATAGCTCAACTTTTTCTTCAAGAACTAAGTTGCCACACTAAGCGTGCAAACCTTTCCAAGTCTAAAGAAGACTTGTAGTTAAATTCTCAGGGGAGAATAAGAGGATAACAGCTTGTCATCCATAGATGATCAAAAGTAAGCTACGTAGCCCAGTAATAATCACAAAAAGCTACATAGCCCAGTAATAATCACAAAAGAGCTACCGGATAGCTCAAAGAAAGGTCATATAATGTCAAGCCACTAAATGATAGTTCTATTGTTGATTTTACATATCAAAATATCTTAAGAGTGTTTAATAAAAAGCCTTAGTTTGGACACAACTGATCCAGACAAGGAGCTAAGATTGCAAAAGTCCGTAAAGAATTTAAGCTCTACGAATCAGAAGCCAAGGGTCACTTGATTACGAAAAGAACAATATGATTAAACCCACCAAATAGCTTTATGTATGTAGTTGAAATTTAAAGGTTGGCTCATTAGCAGGCTACTATATATCCCAAAATGTCAGCTACAAAATAGAACTGCACCAATATAAGAATAATTTACTTTTGCAAGAAAAGGTCATCAAAATGACCTAATAATTTTAACTTTAATTCCTGTACAAAAAAAAAGTCCATACCAAGCTTTCAGTCAATTACATTACATTACGAGCTTGGTAACTTAGGGGAAGGTAATTAGGGTTAAAAATGGAATAATAATAATAATAATAAGAAAAAAACATGATTGGGAAATTATTAGGGTTTAAGAGAACAGGAGTGGAGTACCATGTGAGGGTACTTGTCTTGATCGACAACGCGGGTGTTCTCGAGCTTAATGTTGAGGTATTGATCGACAGAGTGAAGAGTTCCTCTAATTGCCAAATCATTCTTCAGCTCTACCGTCACTTCTTTCCCTACCAAATCCTTGAAATACGAAAAGAACAACTGCACCCAAAACCCCTCATTATTCATAAACCCTAAATCATATCATTATCATTAACCTTTTTAATTACAATCACGAGAAAAAATAGAGATGACTCACCATAATCTCTAACCTATCTGCGTTATGAATGTCTTTCTGTGACTGTTAAGCAACTTATTAGGTCTCCTGCTACACTGCTTTGCTTCGATCGTTATGGAATGGA
>Ga0325414_1001844_pt1 | contig 20971 bp, 12 predicted proteins | sample PopdelMetagenome_8_FD_206183 | JGI IMG/M metagenome (GOLD analysis project Ga0325414, IMG submission 206183) | Populus deltoides microbial communities from Bellville, Georgia, United States - Leaf-PdKOR-R3 | ecosystem: Host-associated > Plants > Phyllosphere > Phylloplane/Leaf | place: USA... | reverse complement strand
AAAAAAATTAAATTTTATTAAAAATACTTTTAAAATATAAAAACAGATGCTAAATATGATATAATTCTACCTGCTTTAAAACTTGCGTAGTTACACGGCCGCCGCACCCTTTGATTGACTATGCAACCCTTTTCTTGACTACGGAGCGTCTGATTTTCTCTTTGTATTTTTTCTTATAAAAGAAATAGATAAACATCACAAATAGCGCACGCTTATTTGCCCACGACATCTTCTTCTGGAAAACATAGAATCTTTTTTAGCGCAAATACAAGTTGGTTAATTTGTTTTTTATTTAAAATTAATTTTTTTATATTTTTAAATTTTTTTAATAAATCAATATCAAAAATAAATTTAATAAATAAAAAAATATTATTTTAATATATTTTTAAACAAAATATATTTTAAAAAAACAATTATTATCCCATATCAAAAACTACAGCTCGTAGCTTGCCAGCCAATCCTATCACTTGCATGTGTCACCAGCCAGTTTCAAACTTTGAACATTGAATCATTTGTCTGGTGGTCCTATGCTGCAAGATCACATTTGTGGTCTTGGAGAAAGTCCACCACTCCGCCGGCGACTCTTCTTTCTCTTCCCTATTTTATTTATTTTAAACTGTGCTTTCTTTCTTTCTTTCTCTTGTCCAATCATACTTTATAATCACCCATATCCATCGTGACCAAATTATTAATCGCATTCATAATTGTATCCTTCGTTATGAAATCTATCCTAAAAAATTATCGTAATTATTTTTATATATATATTTTTTTTTAATTTCATCGATGATATATGTGATTTTATACAACATGTACAGGCTCATGAGAATCACAAGTGAACATATATGTGTGTGTATTAATTTTTTTTTAGTGATTAAAATAATGGATCTCTCCCTTTTGAATAAAAATCCAACACCTATAATTTTCAGTTAATAAAAAACCATAATTCTTTTTGGTTTTTCTATGTTAAGTTTGGCTTATAAACTTAATATGATTGGGTTGGGAAACCTATTAATTATACGATAATAAGAAAAAATTATAATAATAAAAGAAAAAAACGGCATTTTAATTGAAATTCTTGTAATCATTGGTTATCTTTGTCTTTCTGGTAGACATTTAACTTCCTAGTGGGGATGTAGAATTTTTCCATCTATATATAGCATGTGCATGTGCGAATCGGTCTCTATACTTTTCTTTAGAGAAAAAATCAACTTAAAAAGGAATCTGAGCTCAACTTGGACTTGGGAGCTCTGACTATGGATTGGCCCCAAATTAACAAGTAAGGATGGAGTTTTTCAAATTTCTATCCACTTAGATTAATTTACCATTTTACGACAGAGATTTTGCACTCCTATGAAAAGATATGCTGGAAATAATTAATAAAATAAATCATGACCATGTATTTCCCTCGTTATCTGACAAAGAAAAAGAAACCCAATTAGGTCCTACACGGTACATGCCATGAACTTGGTCCGGTGATTAATCTGTAATTAATGATGTGACTCAGATTTAAACACAATTAGTTGTCAATTGATTTGCTATGAGACACATTTTATATATGCGCTACTGTTAAGTACTTGATGCAAGACCATCATGGGGCAATAAAAATTATCTTTTAATTAATACACTCATTTATTATATATACAAAAAAATAATAAACTATGAAGAACATATGACTAATGCATTATAGGGGGGAAAACCCATCACCTATCATGTGTGTGTGAGGTCGCTGGGTCCCCAAGATGTACAGAATTTTCAAACCCCCCCTGTAGTTCGGAATAAATTTTCAAGTCAATTCTCTAAAAGGGCCCACCCAAAATTGAAATGTTACACTCCCTTTGAATTCGTCCCTACAGAGAAGGGCTGGCTACGAGAAGAAGTGTACTAGACATTCTAATGAGCTTTCTGCTAAACTTTTTGTTCGGCTCTGCAGGTTCCTCTCTCGATTTCCAATCCCGATGCGACGATACTGTTTAGGAAGCCCTCGTGGCTTTCAGACTTCAGTATCCCCTACCGCGGCTTTTGTAATAAACTAATATGATAGTTGAATATGTGCCTCTTGAATTTATTTAAAATAAATTTATATTTAATTTAAATACACAAAAATTAGATTTAAAAATAATGACCACTAACTTAATTTTTAATAAAAAAATATAAAAACCTAAAAGTAATAGGTTCATGTGAACCTAGAATGAATCAAAAAGTTAGAAAAACACACACACACACACATATATATATATTTTTATTTTTATTTTTATTGATTTAATTGTATTTTTAGTGAAAAGTGATAGAAACATAGTATTGAAAAAGATATTTATGATCCTAAATGTGAAAGATGATCCAAAAATATTTTGTGAAGCTATATCTTCTAGAGACGTTATCCTTTAGAAATAAACGGTACATGATAAAACGGATTTAATATTGTCTTATAATACTTGGGTCCTAGTAGATTACCTTCAGGTACTAAGCCAATAGGATGCAAATTGATGTTTAGAAGAAAATACAATATTGATGGTTCTTCACAAACCTTTAAGGCAAGATTAGTGGCCAAAGATTTTACTCAAAAGAAGGATGTTGTTTATTTTAACACTTATTCTTCAGTGGCAAGAATTACATATATTACAGTTTTATTTGCATTAAGATTAATTTATAAATTGTATGTTCATCAAATGGATGTTAAGATGACTTTCTTAAATGGAGATTTAAAGGAGTAAGTGTATATGAAACAATCTAAGAGTTTTATACTTCATGGAAATGATAAAAAGGTATATAAATTGATAAAGTCTTTATATGTTTTAAAGTAAGGGGGCGTTTGTTTAATGGAAAATGGTTTTCTAGAAACCACTTTCCAAATTTTCTTGTGTTTGTTTGTCATTAGAAAAGTTAGTCAACGGAAAACACTTTCCAGTCAAAGAAAAATTTGGCTTGGTTTATAGGAAAGTGTTTTCCTTTTATTTTGGGCGAAAAACACTTTCCAGAAGTTGTAAAAAAAATTTTAAAAGTCATATTATTTATTGATTATATCAAATTTGGTCTTCAAACTTTTGATTGTTATATATATTTTGTTTTGAATATTTTTTTTCAATTTCATCCCTTAGAATTTAATTTTTATATTAATTTTGGTCCTCATTTTTATAATTGTTATTTGCTTTTTCCTTATCATTTTTTAATTGAAATTTTTTATCTATCAAATTTGGTCCTCATTCTTTTAATTGTTACTTATTTTATTTGAAATAATTTATGAAATGGTAATTATTATTATTTTAATTTCTTCATCTTTCAATTTTCTTATTTGTTAGATTTAATCTCAATTATTTTGATTATTATTTATTTTATTTGAGATAATTTATGAAATTATATTTTTTTTCAATTTCATTCTCATTCAACTTTTTAATTTGTAAGATTTCTCCATTATTTTAATAAACTTGAAAAAAATAAAACATTAATAAGTTATTTTCCAGCTCATTTTCCATGACATAACCAAACACTGAAAAGTGTTTTCCAACTTATTTTTCATTATACTACCAAATATCAGAAAATAGTACACTTTCCTCGAATTCACTTTCCAAAAGAAAACTACTTTTCAGCAAACAAACGGGGCCTAAGTTCCAAAACAATAGCATGAGAAATTTGACAAAGTAATTTTGTTGAATGATTTTAATTACAATGATGTCGATAAATGTATGTATTCCAAATTTACAAAAGATTTTGGTGTGATTATTTGTCTTTACATAGATAACACGTTAATTTTTAGCACCAATATGATTGAAATAGTTGAAATCAAAAGATATCTCACTTCCATCTTTAAAATGAAAGATCTTAGTGAAGTGAATACAATTTTAGGCATCAAAGTTAAGAAACATAGTAGTAGATATGCACTTAATCAATAATATTATATCAAGAAAATGCGTGATAAGTTTAAGCATCTCAATATAAAAGAAGCTAATACCCTATTTGACTCTAATATGAAGTTAAATGATTATTTTGAAAAAACGGTAGCACAACTAGAATATGTTAGTGTCATTGAAAGTTTTATTTATGTTATGCATTGTATAAGACCATATATAGCTTTGTTATATGCAAGTTATCAAAATATACATGTAAGCCAAATACGGATTATTAGAAGGCAAGAGTATTTGGTTATCTAATAAGAACAATCAATTTAGGCTTATGATTTTCTAACTGTGTTAGAAGGATATTGTGATGCAAGTTGGATAATTAGTTCGAGTGATAATAAGTCCATATCAGGATGGATTTTCTCACTTGAAGAAGGAGCAATATATTGGCCATCTAAGAAACAAACATGCATATCTCATTCTACCATGAAATCAAGATTTATTGATATGACTATTAAAGGTTAAGAAGCAAAACGCCTAAGAAACATGTTGTTAGATATTAAGTTGTGGTCACAACCTATGCTAGTTATTTCTTTATATTACAATAATGAAGCAACTATGTCTCGAGCTTACAATAACGTTTACAATGGTAAGTGAAGACATATAAGCATTCAACATGGATATGTTTGAGAGTTGATTGCAAATAGGATAATCATCATTGCCTATGTGAAATCTGTAAATAATTTAGCGGATCCACTCATAAAAGGACTATCTAGAGATATGGTAAGGAAAACAACTAGTAGAATGGGATTGAAAGTTGTTATTAAAGATACCGGTTGTTGTTACCCATTTTTAGGTTCCCCACAAAAAAATACAAAAAAATACATATAAAAAAATATATTCAGAAGGAATAAAAAAAAAATAGGAGTGAGAAAAGGATGTCGGAACTCCCATAAAATGGCTAGGAATTGGTTGAAGAGGTTCAGAAATACAAGAATTGAAATTTGACATTATAAGAGCCCTATTGACAAAGAAAATTAAAGTTGAGAAAAAAAGTCTCAAATCAGATGTTTATAAACTCAATTAAATTTTATCTAAGGTTTAATTGAATTTATGGAGGGTTTGATTGGAAGAAAAACAGATTTTTAAGTCAATTTAGGCTTTTATTGGATGAAATTAAAGTTCTGGGGTCCAATTAAAATTTTAAAAGGGTTGATTTGGTCAAATCAGGGGCTTAATTGCATAGTTATTGAAGTTTGATGGCCAATTAGGAACTTAATTGAAACAATCTGAGACCAAGGACCAAACTAGAAAAAGCGCTAACATTAAAGGATCCAATTACAATTTTGTCGAGGATTTGATTACAAAACTGCAAAACATTCAATGGCCGAATCAAAAGAAACTCAAGTGGCGCCGTTTCCATCATTTCACCTTCTGCAACAGCTGGTATTCTGTGATAATAAAGGAAGGAGACGTTGGCAGCGATAATGAAGGCGTTTCCAAATCAAGAAGGGAGCGTATCGCGGCTGACAACCCTCGCCACCATGATGCACGCTGGCTTACAAAAAACACTCTCATCCTCTGGCTATAAAAGCCAGAAGAAGAACCGAACGCAGGGGAGAAAAGGGAGGGAGGAGGAGACAGTACTGAGGAGAAAACAGGAGGGGTAAAACCAGAACGACAGAAAGGAAAAGAAAGAACAAAGGGAGAAGGAGAAAACAGAGGGTGGTAAGTCTTTCGAACCAGAACGACAGAAACAGAGAGACGGGGAAAGAAAGTTACAGAGGAAGAAGGAAGAAAAAAGGAAAACCACAGTTAGTCTTCCTCTCCACCACTGCTACAACGCCGCCACTGAGAAAGGAGTATCGATCAACAGAGAAAAGAAAACAGCACCCCCATAGCAATTCCACCTGCCAGCAACCTCCACCGCATCGTCTGAAAGCCACCAGCAGCTCCACCCCCACCGGAGACCAAAAGGAGAAGAACCAAACAGAAGCAGACGAGGAAGGTGTCTCTGCACGGGGAAGAAGAAGAAAAGCTGCAGCAAACACCGCCCGCCACCGTCATAACCACCGTGAACCATTGTCATCTTCCTCTCCACCGCCACCAGCATCACTGTGAGCGTACGCCATTACCATCGTCGTCGACATTGTTTCCGCCACCAGGTTTGTTCTCTTCATCTCTGTGCATGCAATTCCATTTTTTGCATTTTCACTGTTCAAGTGAATTATAATTCACTTGAACAGTGACTACTTGAATTGCACAAGCATGCACGCGTAAGCGTGCCTTTTGTTTTCCCAGCCGGGTCACTGGCTTGGGCCAGTGACCCGGTTAGGCCTGCTGGGTCCAGCCCAGCCATATGGGCCGCGCTAGGCCCAGCCCAAAAAATTAAATTCTTCAAAAATTATTTTTAAAAAAAATGTGATTTTCCACAAAATTTTTTACTGCATTTTGATCAATACTAGTTTGTATTTTTATATTGTAAAGATACAAATTCAGTATTAAAATACTCGGTTTTCGTCAAGACATTAAAAAATAAAAAAATAAATAAAATAAAATATTTTTTTTCATGCATACGGCCAAGTCTCTCAAAAAATAAAAAAATCATATTGTATTTTCATACAACAAAGAAAATTTCAAAAAATATGTATTAGCATGCATTTTGGCTTTAATAACCAGTTTATGAAAGTCACGAGAACTAGGCCAATATTTCAAAATTTTCAAAAAAAATTATTTGTTTTCGTTTAATATATGTGGTTATGATCTTATACGTAAGACGTGTTCTGGATATTAAATTTTTTTTTGTTGGCATTAGACCGGTTAGGTTTTACCCGATAAGATAAGGATCTCCTTACCAAAGAGGACTTTTCTTAAACCCTAGATGGACCAACAACTAGAAAAGCACGACAAGACCTTAGATTTTATCAGACAATAAAACTATGCATCTTACCTTAGGTAGGGCATATTTGGGGTGCTAATACCTTCCCTTTACGCAATCAGTCCCTGTACCTGATCTCTGAGACCAGTTAGGGTTCCTAGTGATCAAAATACTAGGTGGCGACTCCCATTCCAATTTTCACTAATAAAAGACAAGAATTCCTTGTCTCTCCACATTTGCCACATAAGATAGAATTCGAGGGTGGATGTTTTCGTTGCGACACCGCACACGTGCGAAACCGGTAATAGGAACTCAACTTCGTATTAGCAACAAGTTTATCTCTAAGTTTAATGTGTAATAACAAGTTACTATTTAGTATTTGTTGGATACTAATAATTAATTTTGAACCCTATTTTGATAGTATTTGGTGTGTTCTATTATGTAAAGGAGGGTGAGTGTTGGGCTTTAATGGAATTTAAAGTTCGTGTTATATGTAATAGAGACATATATAATTTCACCCATATGAATATAAAAGTAAAGTTGCTTTTGACAAAAATTAGGGTTTTCTCTTATAAATATTCATGAAAATAAGATTTTATCACATTGCCATAATAGTGCTAAATAGTTGCAAACCTCTTCAAGAATTTAGGTAGTACTATGTGTGCATTATCTTTGATTCTGCAACAAAAATTTTGGTTTAATCTATGAACAACAATAGCTTTGGTAGTATTCAAGTTCTAACACTAATTGAATGTTTAAATTGCAAAATATATTCTTGTAAGCATAAATCTATCAAGTGAAAAGATATTTATTACAAACCAGTTGGGGATTTTTGGTGTAGTTTGTAAATAAATAAAGAAGGAAAAAAATATTTATCCCACATTGGAAAGAAACACTCCTTCCTATGTGTTTATAAGTATGAGTTTCTATTATGTAGTGAATTAAGTGAAAGCCATGATGAATAGGCTCTCCTAGTAGGCTTCCTAATACTATTATATGAATATTTATAATATCAAAAGATGACACTTCATTAACAATACATATGTTACTACACAGAGAACACATAAAAAAAAAACAAGTATTTTCTTTTCTTAGTCTTTTAGAGGTTTAGATGACTTAGTTGTATCCTAGAGATGTTCTCTATGTGAAACAAATAAATACTTTAAAGATAATGTTTTCACGCCTCTAAGTCAACTCTTTATTTGCTTTTATTTTGAACAATTTTGTCAACACTAGCTATTGGTCTCTTTGTGGCATTTATGAGTACGTTCAAAGACAAACCATTTCAATCATAAAGAGAGACAAAGATCCCAAACCATCAAGGAAATGGCAAAAGGAGAAAAGTTAGAGTGAAGATAACAACAGAGTTGGCTACCAATATTGAGCTCTCAATTATTTGCCACGACATCTTCTTCTAGAACATAGACTTTTAATTCCTTGCCAACTTGAATTGTCACTTACATGTCTCTAACCAATTTTAAATTCTCAATAGGATCATTTGTGTGGTCTTTTTATGTTGCATGTTCATATTTACAGGGTCTTCAAGAAGTAACAACACTTATGACTCTTCTTTCTTTTTTCTCTTCTCCTTTTTTTTTTCCTTACTCAATCACATCTAATCTTCCATTTTATTGTTTGCTATTGTATAAACATAAAATCTATCATAAAAATTATTTATGAACTTTTTTTAATTTTGTTAATGATGTTGTTGAAATTGGTTAATAAAACATGTGATGGACCTTTTAAGGCCAAATTATAAGAGAGATCCACTTACATTTTGTAATCCAACATGAGTTTTTTTTAATATAGAATATAGACATGTTTTAAAAACCAATTAAAGGTCAATGAAAAATCGTTCTAAAAAAACTTATGGGTAGCAAAAGTTTTAAATTCAAAATAGTTTTGTAGATTAGACAGTCGGCTTGTTGACTCATGAGCTTGGGCTTGGGTTTGGTTAAAGAAAAATATTTGCTATTAAGTCTCTGTTTGATCAAATTTAATCCCTAAAATATCTTAGTACATTAACCAATATATTAATAATGTGATGAGAATGAATGTCATTATGAGTAATTCTTGAACTATGAATATTTATGAATTATGAACATTCATCATAATTAATAAACAATCATGAATAATGAAAAATTAATGTTTTGGTTTTCAAGTTCTATAAATTAAAGTCATGAAATTTCTTTAGTTATTTCCTTCCTTTGTTATTGTTTTTTCTTAGACTTATTCTTTTATCTTTTTCATTCTACTGTATATCTTAGGTTCAGTCTTTGTAGAGAAATATTAAATATAATTCATTTGATTTCATTAGACATTGTTTAGGAGTACATCTAAATAAGGTGGTGTTGATGACATCTTGAGAGACTAATTGAAGAAAGTTATTTAACACCAAGTGATGAATAATGAAGCTTTAATAATAAACAATTGATTTTTAACATCGACAAGAATTTTAGCTTGATTAAATTTTAAAAACTTTATTAAGCAAGTGCTTTACATGTTTTTAGTTTAAGTATTAATTATTTGAATATATGTTTTAGTATGCTTAATAAAAGATATAATTTAATATTTATTTTATATGTATATTTTGGGTTGAGTTTTTATAAAACGATATTGTTTTAATCTTTTTGTTAAAAACAAATTAAAGAATTAAATCAAATTAAACGTCTTAACCAATAACTAAAACCGAACTCAATTATATCAAACCCAAAAAAAAGTGAGAGGGCCGTGGGTCCCCAAAATTTACACAAATTTCAAATCCCCCCTAGATCTGCATAAATTTACAAGTCAATTCTCTACAATGGCCCTCCCAAAAATAAAATATTAGACTCGCGGCCCTGATGTTTGCTCTGTATTCATCCCTACAGTGAAAGGCTGGAGACGAAAGAAGTGTATTCGGCACTCCAATGAACCACTACAGAAGACCTGGCCTTCTGCTAAACGTTTAGTTCAGCTCTGCAGATTACACTCTATATCTAATCCTGATGCAGTCTAATGATGCTCTTTTGCATGCCCTCATGGCTTTTAGCTGTCTTGACATCTTTTTAAATTGTAACCCTTACTAGTACCATGACTCTTTTTAGTGGGACTTAGCACCTTAACTGCAGCTTTTTACGTTGCTTTTCTGCCTTTTTATTTTTTGCCTTTCTAACTTCGTGATTGTTTAATTTGCCGTCACCAATTGCATGGTTCATGCTGATCCGTGATAATTTGATTAATTTTGAAACAGATAAGAAGCTACTGTAGTTTATTTGTATATCTCATGTTGTTTTCTTCATCCTTAAATGTTCCATATTAGCTGGACCTCTTCCAGGCCATTGATGAAACATTTCATAGATAGAAATTTTAATTTAGATTTTGCAGACGAGCACTGCCTTAAAATGTAAATATGTGTTCCCTGTTGGTCTTTTTGTAGTGTTGCTGAGTACGATCAAAGACAAACCATTTTAATATACAGTGTCATGATCAAAATATATCTGTTTCGCAAAATATAAAACCATTCAGAAGGAAACAAAATTGTTTAGAATAAGCTTTGTAAGAACATTGCTTTTGGAGTTTTCCATAGGCATACTAGAAAATGCTTGCTATTTGTGAAAGAGAGACAGAGATCCCAAACCATCAAGGAAATGGCTAAAGGAGACCAGTGTCGGACTAGCTACTAATATTTAGTTACTTACAAACACTTAGGGCAATCAAAGAACGCTAACCTGTAAAAATGAACAGAGTCCTTCTAAGTTCTAACAAACCAAGGTGAGCCCGCCATTGAGTACTGGCAGAGGAAGGTGACCAAACAGTAGTATGAAAGCAATCATACATACATTAGGTGAAATCAGTAAATGTATACAATATAGCAGCAAAACGCTATATATCACAATGAATGCACCAGAAATCCAGAACAGTAACAAACATCAGAAATAGAAGGATACTAGTTTGGTGGCATACATAACACCACGGCCGGACCAATTTTTTTTAACCATGGAAAAAATTGTTTAGGTGAAGGTAGCATTTTTAAAAAGTAAGAGAAATCGAAGAGTTAACTTAAATCTTGATTAATTTGATAATATGATAAAAGAAAAATAGACAAGAATAACAACAAATTAAAAAAAATATTGGGCTTGTTAAATCAGAAGAATTAACAATAAGAAGAATGAGAATCAAATTTAAAAGGTGAGATAACTAAAGGATGGTTAAATCGAAAGAAAATCTCAATTATATGGGTTATTTAAAATAAAAGAAATAGCAAAAAAAGAACCAAATCTAAAAGAAAAAAATCAAAGGGTTACTTTGAAAATATGTAGGGGAAGGCTCTGAAACCTAGGAAGAGATAGGAAAGAAGTAAAAAAAGAAATGGCCATAAAAAAAAAACCCGATGTATTTTTGCTACACGTGCCACCCAAGAATGGAGGTAACGCTGTAAGGATGAAAACAAAATTGTGGAAGCCAAAGTTTTGCTGCCATACATGTCATCACTAGAGCAACCAAGCGCATCCGTGTTAGGTTCCCACGCAACCAACTTTTTCAAATTAAATAATATTTTATATATGCCAAAATAGTAAACTGCCTCTTGTCAAACTCGATAATTATAGAAAAAACAAAATCCAAACTGAAAACCCAAAAACACCCTTTAACCCAAGGCAAAGGCTATTCTAATTCAAGGGTATTATGATAATTTAACTGTGCAACTAAAACAAAAAAATTCAAAGGTGCCCTTGCTCGCAATTGTTTTAATTTTTATCTCCAAAGGCATATCAATCATTTTACCATGCAAATAACAATAAAAAGACTATTATACCTCGCTTCCAAGGCTAATTGTTATATGTTTATAGGGGCACAGTGACAATGAGTCTCTGTGCACAGTAATAAAGCTACAATAAAAGTTGAAGACCTTTTAGTTTGTTTTAATATGATAGCTTGAATGTAAGTAGAGAGCGTGAAAGAGCTATAATAAAGCCTAAAAGGCAAGACCAACACTCAAATAATGCATCAAAACTAAATATTAGAGTTACCTGCTAGAAGCTGGTTATGCACTCCCAACAACATGGCCCATGTCATAATGCTTTAAATATGGTTCATAGAAGACATCAATTTAAAGTAATGATAAGCCGTAAAGATCAATTAGAAATCAAAGGTCTAAAAAAAGCTTGTATCCATTTGAATATGAATATGTCATACGATCTAATGCTTTCCTGAAATGGGAGTCATTGAATTTAGCTTCTAGAAGCCTTGATGCTCGACGGTTTCAAAACATCTACCATCAAGTTAGACTCAGGATGTCCATAGAGCTCAATATAATAACATCTTTAAATAAAAGACACACTGAGACGATAGGTAAACCGAACTCAAAACAAGGCTAATGGATCTAAATTCAACTACTACACCTGAATGCACCACTCTTGGTTAAATATGGTCCACTCACCATTAATCACAAGGATAAAGCATACTTACATTAAATGAGGGCGAACTTATTGGTTGCGTGTCCCTTAAAGATTGATCATATTATCATCATCAACTATACACAACCCATAAAACCTAGAACAAAGATAGCTTTTGTAAAGGTTTATTGTCACTTTAAGTCTTCATCCTTAAGTAGTTCACAACAATAGGTGGCAAGCATATTTATCATCCTACTCTTGCATTGACATAACAACGTGATTTCAAGGCTATATAAATAGCCTTGAACCTAGCCTAGAACCCCAATGTAAGTGACCTCTCATTCAATCTTCTCCAAAAGAAAAAAAAAAATTCAACATTTCCTAAGGCTTCTTTCCTCCATCATTGGTACTAACTTAAAGATCGGATGGTTTATTAATTGTATGCATGCCTAAGTTTTAGTGTTTAGCGATGAAGAGCATCTTTAGGAGAAAGTAAATGAGAGAGAAGACGAAAAAGGAAAATAGGCTAGCTTAGGTAAATTTTTCTTATATATTGGTCAGTCGTCGAAACCTCCAAAATATAATTCTGATTTAACTATCACAAAGAAAATAAATTTATAATATGATCGTGAAAACTAGGTTGAACCTAAGAAAATTTTCATTTAATCTTCCTACAATATACTGAAATGAAAAGAATAGGGGTTTTAAATGAAAAATTAAAGAAATGATAATTCTAAAATTAATAAATTGTTATGTCGTTAACTCAATTCAAGGGTTCACACATCCATTCCTATAAATTTGTTGATCATCGAAGTAAATTAAATATTCTTTCACTTCAAGCAAATAAATTTGATATCCCTTAAAGCTAAGGGAAATCGATGAGATTACGAGCAAAAATTAATTATGCAAAGCTCTCTAATCAATTTCTTACCATCAAGTGAATTTAACATTGAAAGCAATTCTCATTCACTTGGCAGTAGTCTTAGGAGTAAAGTTTGTGCATTTATTCTAAGAAAAAGTTCAAAAGCTTAACAATATAACTTTGTTTATTCTTCCCTAATAAATCAAGATGAGAGTTGCAGCAATCAAATTAACTCTTTTGCTTTTTACTCTAGGCCTTAACAACAATTACGGATTAAAAGAAACTAGAAAGTATACATGTCATCTCAAAACAATTCAATAAGCTTGAATAACAATCAATAGCATAATTCTGAACAAAGAAAAATAAATACTTGAATCTGAAAGAATTACAATGGTAACATTACTTCTCACAACTTGCTAATGGAGATGGTGTGTATTCCTCATGAACTAAAATTAGGAATTAGTTCATAGTTGCTGGAAAATTGACAAAAACAGAGAAGAAAAATATGTTGCATAGCCCCTGTTTCAGCTATGTTTTGCTCTATTTATTCTCTCCATTGGCTATCAAATTTCTTCAGAATTCTTAAGCTAATTGGAAGTCCTTATGCTACTTAACTTCTTTCTTCTTTATCTAGTTCTTAAGGTTAGTTAAATCTCTTAGAATTTGTGTTGAAAAATAGACTATGTTGTTGTCACAACTCTACTCCTATCATAACTCTGCTGCTGTCACAACTCTGTTGTAATTCCACCTCTACTGCAACTTAGACTTTTTTTTTTTCTGATTTAGTTTCTTGTAATATCCGACCATCCTAATAATATTCTTTAATTCATGGCATGTTAGAGGTTTGATCTGCACCTTTCTTGGGTACTGAAGCCCGTCGTTTCTATATCAAACTCTTAGTTATAGTGGGATGTTTAGCGCCGTTAGTTTCGTCATCAAATCAGGAGACTAATCTTGTCCTTCAAATTGCGTCCTCATCAAATCAAAAGACTAATCTTGTCCTTCAAATTGCGTCTGAATTTATTTGTGCCTTCAAAAAGATTTTATGTGACTTGACATCCTTCATAAAAATTGTAGTCCTAGATGTGTAGATGATTTGGGGCTTTTATATCACATGATTTTAAGGTCTAAGGCTTAAGATATGTTTATTTGAATTTGTAGTGTGAAACTATAGAATCTTGTTGTAAGAAAGATTTCAACTTGATTTTGCAGATCTGATTAGAGGTTCAAACGAAATTAGATTTCTGCCTATAATACCTTCTTGAAAAGCTTGATATGTGTACTTTAACTTTGATTTAGCCTACATTCACATTCTGAGATTAAAACTTAATGAAAAACCTGTCATAAGAAGCAATATTCAAAACATAAAATGCAGAAATTCTTTATCTTTTTGTAATTAATTCATAGGTATATCAAACTCATAAAAATAGCTTTCAATAAACTTGCATAAGCTCAAAATACATTAAAAAGCATAGTGTAAAAAAAAACATATATATATATATATATATATATGTTGCATTTACCATATTTTTAGAATACACGTTTTATATCATTTAGTTTTACAATGACAGCGGAGATTTTAAACTTTTTTTTTTTTTGGAATCCGCATCTAATTCATTGCAGATTTAATGTTGCCATATCAGCAATGAAAAATTCATTGCAAAAGTTCCTTATATAATTTATTTATTTATTTTTATCTAATTTATTGTTCTGTAGCTATGGATTTTCCGTTTCTAAATCAACAATTGAACAATTCCATTACTAAAATCCATTTTTGTTTAGGAGTGTAAACCTGTAAAAGGGTCTTGTTTTATAGGAGATTTGGTTGTCAAAGTCTAGTCTCCTACACCTTCCAACCCATCATAGCCTTAAAAAAAACAAACCGTAACTTCTAGAGGTTTTCTGCAACATCGTCACCTAGATAAAAACACAATCAATGCACATTAAACGACCTTTCATATCATTAGCTAGCCTTAAATGGGACAGGAGATAGTGACTTAATAAAGTCAGCCTAATATATTATACATCTTGATTTGTTTTGCATCCAGAACCCTGTAAACATGTGTTGCGGTACTGGATTTCTTTTTAACCAGGTAAAACGTGAGCTTGTCACCACCTTTGAGACTCTTGCAAGCAACGAATGCAAGTCAATCCTTTGAAAGAAGTTTTGGATGCCCTTTCTTGCGAATGGAGCACTTGAAGGTCCAAACGTTGCCTTCATTATCATTAGCTTGAATATCCACAGCATACCTTGAGATACTTGGATGGTACTGAGAGTCTCTCGTGAATATCTGTCTTGCTAAATATCTTTGTGAAAGCTTACCATTTGCTAGGCTAAGTGGAGAGGAGATGCGCTTTTAGAACGTACCGAGAGTCTTTTGTGAATATCCGTCTTGCAAAGTATCTTCACATTTATTTTTTAAATTGGGAATTAATAACCCATTGTTTTAGAAATTGTAATCAAGTGGCTCATGCGTTTGCAAAGACGGCCGAAAATGCTGCTAGCTAGGATAGATGATAGAAGACATCCAGATTTTGTGGGTCCTCACCTAGTAGCTATGGGCTGCCATATTTTTTACGTTTTCTTTATGATAAAGATGAAATTATTCACCGGAAGCCAAACTGAGTTGATCGTTTGCAGCAAGAGTACTGATATCGAAAGGAAAAATCCTCCATAAAGAAAACAATTTCAGGACATACACGCCTAAGATTAACAAGGCCACTTTATTGTTAAACCTCCAGGTGAACTTGTACTCAAAGAACTCGAAAAGGAAATAATAATGTCTATAGCAATATTTTTCACTTAAAAGACCATTTCACTGAGGTTTAATGTTGTAAAATTGTGAGGTAGAAGTAAAAAAGCAAAATTACTAAAGTAAAAAAACAGAGGTCTAACCCTGTCAATTCACCCGCGTATTAATTTGTTAAAATTTTACAATTTCACTTATGTGTTAACGATTTTTTTAATTTGATATGTGTTTTATTCTATTTTTCTCAAAATCATCTAATTAATAACATTATGTTAATTAATATTAAATACTATCTTACATGGGAAAAATGATTCATAATTAATGTGTGTGTGGGTGTGTGGAGCCCTGTTTAATTTCGACAGAAATGATTAAATACGCATGCCAAATTGAAATTTTTTTACATGCATAACGAAAAACATATCTAGACTACTGACTACCAAACAAAAGTTCCAGATAACGTACCTGTTTTACTTTGATAATAACAAAAGTCAAAAGCACCAAAAGAAACAGCAGTAACAGGTAGACAACGTAACAAAAACAAGCACAACAGCATAGGTTTGAACATTTTTTTGTTAAATGCAAATACCAAAACAAGCCCTCTTTGAGAAGTCTTTAAGCTGAGGTTGTCATGGTGAGCCATATGCAGACTTCTCTTATTAACCCTAATGCGATATGGAAACGCAGCTATATGGGTGCATAGCCGAGAACAGCACCAAATATCTTGATTTCTTTTTCAGCTTGTACCCTGAAAACATGTGTTGCAGTGCTGACTTTGTTGCTCTCCTTGTAAAATCTGATCTTGTAACCAGCTTTAAGCTTTTTGCTGCCAACGAACGCTAGCCAGCCTTTTGAAATAACTGGCTTGGGATGTCCTTTCTTGCGAATGGAGCATTTGAAGGTCCAAACCTTGCCCTTCGCATCTATTGCCTTAAAATCCACGGAACAGTCACCATTAAGGGATGGGAGAGACTGGAGATAATTTGTTGGCACTGCCAGTCTCTTCTTGATATCAGTCTTGCTAAGTACCTTTGTGAAGGTCTCCATTTGTGTCAGGCCAAGTGATCAAAATAAGAACTCTTTTAGAAAGCACTCTAATTTTCTGTAAGAAAGCTTTTAGAGAACACTCCAATTTTCTTGTGCTAAGTGTTTACTTGAACCTTTATTTAAATGTGCGGCGACGACAAACTATCCTTAACTAGGTCCTTGCTTCCACTGTTTAATATGCTTGTCGTATTCTTTTTTTGAGATTTTTCAATACACATTGAGTTGAGATTTTGGAAAGGGAGAGGACAAATCGTGTGCAATTCTTAATTGAAGGTGTGTCCCGCCATCTTTTTTTTTTTTTTTATGGGCAATGGATTTCACTATCAAATTTCTTAACATTAGTGTTGTTTTCAAGAATCCCACCAAGTGCCAAGTTGTGTGTGCATGTCATCTTTTGAGCACATGCAAATCCAAAATCTAACCAAGCTAGCGTTTCGTGGGGTTCTTAAATTTAGTGTATTTTTCTGTCCTCAATAATATATTATAAGCTGGAATACCTGAGGTCTGCCAATTGGCAAAATTGGATGAGAGAGGGGAAACCCAGTCGACACCAAAAATCTGAAAGGCCTGAGAGCCTGCCATCTGGCAAAAAACGATTGGGTAAGAGAGGGGAAACCCACTCAAAACCAAAAACCTGAAAGGCCTAAGAGTCTGCCAGCTGGAAGAACAATTAAAGGATGGGGTGAGAGAGGGGAGAACCGCTTACCACGCCTCTGTCAAAATAACAATTCGAGTCCTTTTAACTTTATTGTTATTTCATTTACATGTCTACGGTGGTAATGTATTTATATATTTTAGCCACATGAAATTACCTCCTGGAAAATGAAAGTAATATGTAGAATAATAATGAAGAATAATCAGTTGAAAATAACTTACCTGACATGATAGTAAATTTCAGCCACCAAAACGAAGGTAATATATATAATTCTATTTAATTCGTTTTGGTGGCTAAAATTTACTACACACACACACACACACACACACACACACTTGTAAGAAAGTGAGAAAGCCCCATCAGAGAAAATTAAACAAGAAGGAAGAAAAGACAAAAAATGCTGGATGTGCAAGTTACAATTCAACTGGATCATCAAGTAATTAAAGCATGCATAGTTTCTTATATTGTAAAACTGAGGGTTAATTAGGTGCAATTAATCTAATAGCACTGGTTTATGTTATAATTTCTTGTTGTAGAGATTAATTATACGAGATTAACTTTCAATTAATAAAATTGCCTTCTTAATTTTCAAGTGATCATACAAGTTTATTGAGTCCTTAATCAATTGCGCACCCTTGTTGATTGCTATGAATACGAGTTAGTTCATTAATGTTAGTAAAATTAAAAAACAAATTATTGAGATACGAATCCTTTTCTTTTGTTTTTTTTAGGCAAAGATACGAATATATTTTATGGGATCGCAAGGGTGGGTGAGCTTTTTAGTGGTGATTCTCCTATGTGCTTGTCATGTGATTCTAATATTTAAAAAGATATTTGCATAGTGGTTTTTATATATAGAATTTCACAAGTGCTTCATGATTAATTATCAATACTTTTTTTTATAAACTCAATTTAAAAAAATTAAAAAAAAATATATTCGAATCCATCAAAAATGATAAAGTTAATTATCCCATTACCCTCTATGTTAATCTTTAAAAAATGTATTTGATATTAAACATATCCTTTATTTTCTTTATTATATGATTTATTAAAAAAAAAACATATTGATGAACAATGTGCATGGATTTTCAAAAAACATAAGCTTTTCTTAAAAACAAAAAAAAAATAGACTTGATTGTATGAGCTTCGAAAAAATATAGGTTTTTTTTGTTCTTATATAAAAATGAGTATAATTGATAAAATAAGAGTGCATTATTTTTTAGCTTCTTTTAAATATGGATATTTTTTAATTTTAAAAAAATAAACATTGTAAATTATGAAAGAAATATAAGGTGCAAAACGTAACAACGTCCAAAACAAGAGGTGGTAAAGGCAATTAACTTAAAGTGATAAGAATAGTTTTGTCTAACTTAAAAAAATATATATATATATATATATATTTTTAATTCTCTCTATTTTTCATAATTATCTCTCTTATAAAATATATATTGCTATTTATATCTGAAATCTCTCTTTTCAAACTCAGGTTTTTATCATCCTGCTTGAGACCACAAATGAATTCGAATTACATTGTTCGAATTTAGGACTAACAATTTTAAATGCAAAAAATAAAATTAATATAAAAGTTAATGTGTCTAAAGGAACATGGGAAATTCAGATAAATCCAACGAACTATCACTTTGAGGTGACAAAAATTAAAGCATACGTGCCCATCACATGGGATACGTATTGCCACTAAAGAACATAAGAAATGCTCCACAATGAATTGACTTTTGTATTTAGAAATGCTTCTAAACTATATAATATATATAATATGTAATTTCTTTTGTAATCATTATCTTTTCTTTCTTTCTTTCTTTTTCTTCTACTAACTCTTTCTTTAATCTTGGAGTTTCCATCGCCTTCTTATCTTCTACTTTTATTTTTTTTTTAAGTGGAGTATGTTGGAGCATTCTGAACCTTTCCATGTATTGTTTTTTTATTGTGATTGGTGTTTATTATATAATAATATAAATTATATTTTAAAACATTACCTAATATCCTAATATTTTAAATTATTAAATTGAATTAATTGTTAAATAAAGTATTAGAATCTTGTTAATTATTCAATTTCATCTGATTTAATTGACACGGAGATGGGTAAAACCCAACTCGAATTGACTCAAGTTGGAAGTGGAGACGGAGGAGAGCTTCACCTATTACATGTCATTTGATCCCAATCTTTTAACCTTTTCTTTTCATTTTGTAGAGTTGTTATTTTATTTTATTTTTAATGTATTATGTGGATGGATTCTTAGCTCATGATTTATGGAAGATTTTTATGATTTTACGATCAGGTTCAAGCTTTAGAATCTATTTTATGATTTTATAATTCAAATATTATGTTGTGATTTTTTTAAGTCTAGATTTTATCTTGCTAAAATAGATTTTTTTTAAAAAAAAAAAAAAAGACGTTGGATATCTAGTGAGTGCCCCCTAGCAGAATTGATAGACCCAGCTCGGAACCCGATCTAACTAAGATTTTGGATCGCTACCCAATCAATTAACATCAGAGTCGAGCAATCGACTCTATGTGGGCTAGGCCTTGTATTCCTTGGGCTAAGTTCTTCAAGACAAGTGTTATGGATTGGAGAAGGTGATGATAATTCAAAGACGTCCTTTTGTATAATTAATCGGAATCCAGCAACAAATGAATAAACTAACAATTCCCCAGGTGGGGTGTGGATGGCAAATTTAAATGCAAATTAATAGTAAAAGTTGATTTGTCTAAAGGAACATTGGAAATTTAATTAGATGAATTCAAACAAACTATCACTTTCAAGTGAACAAAAATTAAAAGCATCTGTGCCCATCACATGGGATACATATTGGCACTAATTAATAAAATAAATAAGAAATGCCAAGGAGGGCATCCCCTCAATGAATTGATATTTTATAGTATCTTCTTCTTCTTCTTTCTATATCTTTAATCTTGGAGTTTCCTTGTTGGTATCGTCTTCTTATGTTGTGCTTTTTTAAAAAAGTGGAGCATTCTAAACCTTTCCAGCTTTATGTATTGTTTTTTTCCTTTGATTTGTGTTACAGAAATCCTCTAGGGCATTGATAAGAAGACAAAACCTTACTGCTAGTTGCATGCACAAAGCTTTCTACAAAAGTTTCCCTGTTCCAAATTTTTCAAGACAAACATGATGAATTGGAGACGGCGATACTAATTCAAAGACCTTTTGCAACAAAAAAACAAACAAGTTCCCAAGTTGGGTGAAGGTGCAAATCAACTAGCTAGTGATCTCCAATTAGGTCTGGTATCTGATAGGTATTCTTTGAAATATGTATTAGATCCTATCCAAACTTGACCCATAAAGACTTTGGATTACTTGACTGACCTAGCTGATCAGCTATGGTAATATATAAACCATACAAATTGTTATCTATCTTTAGAACCCCAAACAAAAAAAAATAAAAAAAAAATACTGGAAAAACACTAAAATATATATATATAGCAGTGAGAAGAAGATAAAGGGACACCCATAAAATGGTTAAAGATTGGTTAAGGAAGTTTAAAAATACAAAAATTAAAATTTGACAATATATTTTTTTACTGATAAAGACCCTA
>Ga0325414_1001842_pt1 | contig 20991 bp, 14 predicted proteins | sample PopdelMetagenome_8_FD_206183 | JGI IMG/M metagenome (GOLD analysis project Ga0325414, IMG submission 206183) | Populus deltoides microbial communities from Bellville, Georgia, United States - Leaf-PdKOR-R3 | ecosystem: Host-associated > Plants > Phyllosphere > Phylloplane/Leaf | place: USA... | reverse complement strand
TTGGACTTCTATAACTCAAGATATGGGCTGAACACTAAACAGTGTCTGAGCTGCAGGACAGATTCGGACTTCTCCGTTGTTGCTACAATTTGGACTTGAAAACGGCCTTTTCAAATCTTGGACTTCGCATAAAAGTTTTAGGCCTATGTCTTAACTTTCCATCCATATAGAGCAGACCTAAATCCAATATTTACAACTCCAGGTATGACCCGATGACCGAACAGTGTTCCAGTTTGGATTGAACCAACATCTCTTTTCTAAGTTTGGCCCTCGCTTTGTCCTTTCAATTTCAGTACTTAAACTCATCGATCAATCCTTTCATTTATGTGATAGGCCTTCATTTAAGATGAACATTTACCATAAATTAAAGGTATCTTATGGTATCAGACTTGTTATTATAAAACATGCTTTAGTTAAGGAGTTATTGATACTTCAAGTGCAAAATGATGATATAAAACCTTGATAAAAATGCACTTTTAAGTACTAACCACACCCCCCAACCAGCTTATTACTAGTCCCTAGTAATCAAAGCATTAAAATAGAAAAACAATTTTCAAGTTCCACAAAGCAAGGCATTCATCATTCAACTTCTATTAATCTATCCAGATAAACAAACTCTCATTAAATTTATATATCTGCTGAATACCTCTTAAACAAGAAATTAATAAACCTTCCTTTTATGCTTAATATATCAACACATAGTTATAGGGCTTTACTTCGAAGAAAAAAATTTTTTTGTTCTAATGTTTAAGGTTAACTTCCTTGGGTTGGGATTATTATCTTTTTCTTCTTTTTTTCTTTTTTTAATATATATACATACAACTTAAAATGCAATGCAGCTTTAACCCATGTAACAAGCTTTCGGCTAATGACTCCCAGACCAGTTGGTCTTAGGGTATTAGGTGTTGAGACACCCCTACGAGCTTAGTAACTCGGGCTACAGATACTGATACGTAGATAGTGCAATGTTTGATTCCCTTATGCTTTTCTTCTTAACCTATGTAACAAGCTTTGGGTCAATAGCTCCCAAGTCAGTTGACCTTAGGGTATTAGATGTTAAAACACCCCTTCGGGCTTAATTACTTAGGTTAAGGAGGCTACGAAACCAAACTTATCTACGTTTATATTATCATCAATTTTTTATTTTATTTTTTATTTTTATTTGATATTTTTTTTAAATTATTTACTATCTCTTTCCCTTAGTTGTTACCTTTAACAAAAGAACATAAATAATGTAACAATCAATATGCAACCCATAATAATATGTTAAAGTGTGTGTGAAAATAAAGGTTTAAGAATACTTGTTAAATGAGTATATGAGCAGAATCAAGTAATAACAATGCGAGAGTTCGTAAACCTAAATATTTCAAGAAGTATGTGATAGACCTTGTTATGAATATTGCAAATAACCATTGGAAAATGTTTACTAAAATGCGTCTCAAGAGTCAATAAAATTCCCCCCTACTCTGCCATCCTAGTAATAACAGTTTTGTCAAAAGGTTTTATTAAAAACAAAAGCAATTAGTTAGTTTTTTTTTCAACTACTACCCTCCCCCCAACCAAAACGAAACATTGTCCTCAATGTCCTAAGGTAGAAAGATAGAGTATAGAAGACATCACCTGAAATAGTGAACACTGACAAACCTGAAACACACTTAAACAAATATAAGAAACAACAAAACATAATAATAAAACCAAAAAACACAAAGTTTTTACAAACAAAGGCTCAAATCCAATCTAAGCTTTTTACGGCTTTCCTTAGTTAACCATTTTATGCGACTCATGAAGGGATCAATTATAGGGATGAAAGATTGTAGATGGTCAATCAATTGTTCAGCAGTAGCAGTAGAGATTAAGATTTGTCATGCTGAAGATGTTAGAAATTCCTGTTCCACAACATGATCAAGAAAAGACAACAACTTATCATAAAAACCATTAACATTTAACAGACCAATGGGTTTATGGTGAATGTGCAATTGTGCCCAATAGGAAATATGAAAGATCTCTTTCAGGGTGCCCAGACCACCTGGTAAGGCAATGAAGGCATCAGCATGGTTAAACATTGCATTCATTCGATCAGACATTGTGGAGACCTGTAGTTCCTCTCCAATTGTTTTTCCAATAATGTCCCCTTTTGCTAAAGCTTTGGGGATAACCCCCAAAACTTGACTACCTCCTAAAAATGCAACTATTGACACACCCCCTATTAACCCAAGGCTGCCTCCCCCATACACTAAATGAATCTTTCTCTCAGCTAGTACCTGACCAAGATGATTTGCTGATTCTAAAAACTCCTTTTCTTTCCCAGGACTGGATCCATCGAAAACAAAAATATTTCTTATGTGATGACTTGAGGAACTTGCCATTTCTACACACTTCTATATTTGTTGAATATATGGGTTGAGTAGAAATAAAGGCAAGGAAGAGAAGATTTAATAGATGAGAAATTGAAAATGCAATCATACCACCTATATGTAGGCCAGCTAGAGTCTCACTCACTCTCTCTCTTTATTTATTTATTTTGAAAAAGCATGTGTATATACAGGTAGTTGTGATTGTGGCTCACATCTTCTCTTGGTTTTACGTTCAAGAACGGCCTAAACGCCCTCTATAGGTCCGGGATAGGCTTTCCATCCAGTTTTCTTAAAAACTGGCAAACATGGTCTTTTTTAATCAGATTCCCAAGACTATGTCAAGCATGTTCTTTATGAAAATGGGGTCATAAGTCATGAAATGCACAATGCACATCTTCACCAAGATATGTCTCAAAAGTCAATAGAAGATTATCTAAAGATTCCTTATGTTTTGAAATAAATCTTGACTTTTAACAATTTTCACAAGCTTTGTAGAACACATGTGTGTCTTTAAACATGGTGGGCCAATAAAATCCACATTGTAAGATTTTCGCAATCGTCTTTTTTGACGAGAAATGACTCTCACATGCCTCATAATGACAAAATTTAATGACACTACTTACCTCATTGTCGGGAATGCATTTTTGAAATATTTGAGCAGGACAATATTTGAATAAGTAAGGGTCATCCCAATAAAAGTTTTGCACGTCGCTCAAAAACTTTCTTTTGTCTTTGGTACTCCAGTGAGCTAGCAAAAATTCTGAAGTAAGAAAATTGATATTTTTAGCAAACTAAGGCATTGAACTAAGAGAAAGTAAGGATTCATCAGGAAAGTAATCATCGATTGGTGTGATGTCAGATGTCGAATATATTGTTAATCTTGACAAAGATCCACATCAACATTTTCAGTGCCTTTTTCATCCTTGATTTCTTCTTGAGAATAAGTCATTTGCAAATCTTCAGATTCATCCAACTTAATTTTACTCAAAGTAGATTCAAGTTGATCATAAACTAATTCTTCAATAAAATCTACTTCTTGTAAATCATTATCATCTCTAGGTTGCTTGCAAATGTTAAAAATATTAATCTCCAATGTCATGTTTCCAAATGATAACTTCATCAGTCCATTCCTAAAATTAATCAATGCGTTAGAAGTTGCAAGAAACGGATGTCCTAAAATAACAGGAAATGAATTACATGCTTCAACAGGTTGTGTGTCCAAGACAATAAAATCCAAAGGATAAATGAATTTATCGACTTGTACTAACACGTCTTCAATTATTCCTCTAGGCATTTTTACAGATCTATCAGTAAGTAAGAGAGTTACAGAAGTTGGTTTTAACTCACGTAGATTGAGAAAAAAACTGAATATGGAAGTAAATTTACACTAGCTCCAAGATCAAGTAAAGCTCTTTCAATTTTATGCTTTCCAATAAAGAAAGAAATTGTAAGACAACCAGGGTCTTTATATTTCAAAGCATTATTGTTCTGAAGAATGACACTTACTTTTTGGCTAAAAAGGCTTTCTTTTTCACATTTAGTTTTCTCTTCACAGTGCACAGATCTTTCAAAAATTTAGCATAAGAAGGTGCCTGTTTAATAGCATCCAACAAAGGTATATTGATCCTTACATGTTTGAAAGTTTCAAGGATTTTAGAATTGTGATTGACTTTCCTTTGTTTGGTCATGGCATGAGAAAATGGAAGTGCTGGCGGGGGGGGTCAGTCTTTTCTTTGTAACGTTCAGATTCAACCCCTTCCTTATCCTCAGAGATTGACTCATCATCTTTCTCACAAGGTTCAAGAATGGGTTTTTCAATAACCTTACCACTGCGAAGAGTGATGACTGATTTGACTTGATCCATGTGTTGGCTTCCAGAACTACTTGCATTTGCATTGTATTGCCCCTTAGGATTTTGCTATGATTGAGATGGAAACTTACCTTTCTCTTAAAAATTAAAAGCAGATGTGAATTTTGCAAGAGTATCTTTAAAATCTGTCATGCTTTGAGCAAGTTGAGTGTTGATTATCTCTTGCTTTTTAATGAATGCATGCAATGTTTCCTCAAGATTTCTTCTAGGAGGTGGAGCAGGAGGTGCATATCCATTAGAATTTTAGAAATTATGGTGTGCTTGAAATGGTGGCTATGAAGTTTGTGCATCACTCTTCCAACTAAAATTTTGGTGATTTCTCCAACAAGGATTATACGATTATAAGTATGGGTTATGATTGGGCCTTTGGAAACTGTTTAAAGCATGGGCTTGTTCATGGAGACATTCCTTAAAAGAAGGCAAAGTTTGATAGTCATTGGTTGAGCGTTCATTGATTTCACAGATTTGACACACAATGTCTTGAACAGATTTTAATTAACCACTCTTTTTCAATTCTAGTGCCTCGATTTTTCTAGCTAAAGATGCAAATTTGGCTTGGAGGTCATTATCTTCCCTAAGGTTGTAAATTCCTCCGCTAGATGTATGAGGTTGCGTTTTACTTGGTGCCTCATAAGTGCCTATAGTGTCCTAATTTTGAGCATTTTCAGCTAGCAAGTCTAGGTACTCCATTGCTTCATTAGGGTCTTTATCTTCAAAAGTTCCATTGCACATCAATTCCACCATTTTTCTATCTTTAGGTATTAACCCTTCATAAAAATATGAAACCAATCTTCATGTTTCAAAACCATGATGAGGGCAAGTATTAAGCAAGTCTCGATACCTATCCCAATATTGGTAAAATGTTTCTCCTGGTTTTTGAGTGAAAGTGGTGATTTGTCTTTTGAAAGAGTTTGTTCTGTGAGATGAAAAAAACTTCTTTAAAAATTGTTGTTGCATTTCATCTCAAGCACGAATGGATCCTAACCTAAGATTTTGTAGCCATGTTTTAGCTTTATCTTTTAATGAAAAAAAAGAAGCTTTAATCTGATGGTGTTCGTGCTAGAATTTTAAGTTATTATAGGTGTTATAGACCTCCTCAAATTCCCTTAAATGCAAGTATGGATTTTCTAAATCTAAGCCATGAAAAGAAGGTAAAAGTTCAATAATGCCTGGCTTAAAATTAAAATGAGATGCATCAGGAGGGAAAACTATGCATGAGGGTGCACTTGTTCTTGTAGGATTCATGTGGTCTCTAAGTGTTCTAACTCGGTTATTCTCATTATGAAGCGACTGGTTATCTTCTTCGGCTATATTTTCTTAAAATGATGAGGATACCCTACAAAGCCTACCAATTAATGTACGTGACCAAACTCTCATGTACGTGTAAGAAGAGAATAAAAGGAGAAAAAGAAAAGAAAAATAAAAAAACAAAACAAAACAAAAGAAACAAAAGTTAGATAAAATGAAAAGTGAAAAGAGAAAATAAAATAAGTATTATAATTTGTACAAGAATTTAACTCTCCGACAACAGCGCCAAAAACTTAACACGACCAAAATACTGATCTCTTCTCCCAGAAGTGTCGAAGTAATAAATAACCCGGTAAGACCGGGGTCGAACCACAGAGAGGTTCACTATATAAATTATAAATAATAATAATAATAATAATAATAATAATAATAATAATAATAATAAGTTGAAGAGAGCTTTGAGATGTGATATTGATATAAGGATTAAACAATGATAAAATAATTGTCAAGGTTAGAGGATCCACTAATGGTATTTCAAACAAGTATAGTATAAACTCTTACTACTCAACTGGAAACGACACACAAAGGAGGTTCCAATTGGATTATAAATTTTTTACATGATTACATTAGGTATCTTATTCGAATAATGCTAATACTTGTAAATGTTGTCAGGTATTCATAATATAACTTATGTTAACAACAAATCAAGTTCCTTTCATAGCACAGGTGTCGGTTATACCTAAGTATTTGTTGTACCAAGGGTTATACAACATAAATCTAGATAAACCATTTAACAAGCAAAGTATTAAGAGTGAATAAGCTAACAAATACAAAACATGTTAGTATCAAACATTAAAGTCCATGTTGAGTTTATACTATACTTATTCTCACACCATTAGTGTAAGCTTTTCACCTTGACATAATAAACTTACCTAAACATAATGAAAGAGAGAAACATAAATAAACAAGATAAGAACATAAATTAGATATAAGTTAACTAAGTAAAGGAAATTAAATGAAAAGCATAAACAAGAGATTGATATAAATAAAACTTAAGCATTACAAAAAGAGAAAGCAAGAGCATGATCTTGATCTGAAAACCAAGATGCCTAAATGCATGGCAAATGCCTCCTTTCATAGGCCAAAATTTGGAACTATTGATTTGATGACTAATTGTTGAGTGGGTGGCCACATCTTGACTTGGTGACAATCCTTATCTTCTTGTCTGAACAAAACGTCATTGATAACGTAAGAATTTGAACAAACTTAAAATTATGAAAGTTCTAGGATATTGTCTCAGCTTTCCAGGAAAAAACCATTGAGGTCATTTGGACTTCAAGAACTCGAGATATGGGCTGAACACTGAACAGTGTCTGGGCTGTAGGATAGATTCGGACTTCTCCGTTGTTGCTATAATTTGGACTTGAAAATGATTTTCAGATGACAATTTCCTTCGGGTTGCTATGGAATCACTACCGGTGATGAGGAGGTCTTGTCAGCCAAGCTTGAGTAACAGCTCAAAATGGCGATAACTTTTGATTGGATCGTTGGATCACGCAGAGAGTTACACTAGCATCCGTCGGCCCTTTCGGTTGTGGTAGCGATGGAATCGTTATTAGATAACGAGGAGCTGTGGTCGGCCAGACTTGAGTAACGGCTCAAAAGGGCCATAAATTTTGATCCGACTGGAGGTCGTTTCCCTTGGGGTTGCTATGGAATCGCTACTCGGAGATGAGGAGGTCTGGTCGCCCAAATATGAGTAACGAGTCAAAAGGACTATAAATTTTGATCTGACCGTTAGATCGTGCTAAACATTTTACATGAGTTTTCGAATGCTGTTTTCTTTATGGTTGCTATGGAATCACTACACGGTTACGAGGAGCTCTGGTTAGCCAGACTTGAGTAACGGCTCAAGAGGGCCATAAATATTGATCCAACCATTAGATCGCACTCAAATTTTACATGAGTTTCCGGAGGCCATTTCCTTTAGGGTTACTAAGGAATCGGTACTCGGTGACGAGGAGGTCTGTTCTACAAGACTTGAGTAACGGGTCAAAATGGCCATAAATTTTGATCCTCTTGTTGGTCACGCTTAAATTTTTTCATGTTTTTTCAAAGGCCATTTTCCTTGCGGTAGCTATGGAATCACTACTCGGCGATGAGGAGGTCTGGTCAACCAAACATGAGTAATGGGTCAAAAGGGCCATAACTTTTGTTCCCACCGTTGCTATTGTGCTCAAATTTTTACTCGAGTTTCCGGATGCCATTTTCCTTGGGGTTGCTATGGCATCGCTACTTAGCGATGAGGAGGTCTGGTCGGCCAAACTTTAGTAACGTGTCAAAAGGGTCCCAACTTTTAATTGCACTGTTAGATCTTTGTCAATTTTTTACATGAGTTTCTGGATGCCGATTGTTTTTGGGTTGTTATGAAATCACTACTCAGTGACGAGGAGGTGTTGTTGGCCAACCTTGAGTAATGGCTCAAAATGGCTATAATTTTTGATCTGACTGTTAGATCTAGTAAGAATTTTTACACGAGTATCTGGAGGCCCTTTTGCTTGCGGTAGCTATGGAATCGCTATTAGATGAAAAGAAGGTGTGATTGGCCAGAGTTGAGTAACGAATCAAAAGTGCCATAAATTTTGATCCGACCATTGAGTAACGAGTCAAAAGGGCTCTAAATTTGATCCGACCATTGGATCGTGCTAAACTATTTACACGAGTTTTTGGATGTTGTTTTCCTTATGGTAGCTATGGAATCGGTACTCGGTGACGAGGAGGTGTTGTTGGCCAAGCTTGACTAATGGCTCAAAATAGCTATAACTTTTGATCCGACTGTTGGATCTAGCAAGAATTTTTACACGAGTATCTGGAGGCCCTTTTGCTTGCTGTAGCTATGGAATCACTATTAGATGATGAGGAGGTGTGATCAGCCAGAGTTGAGTAACGAATCAAAAGTGCCATAAATTTTGATCTGATCGTTGAGTAACGAGTCAAAAGGGCCCTAAATTTGATCCGACCATTGGATCGTGCTAAACTATTTACATGAGTTTTCGAATGTTGTTTTTCTTGTGATAGCTATGGAATCGGTACTCGGTGATGAGGAGGTTTGGTCCGCCAGACTAGAGTAACGGCTCCAAATGGCCATAACTTTTGATTCGCCCGTTGGATCCCGCTCAAAATTTTACATGATTTTTTGGAGGCCGTTTTCTTTGCAGTAGCTATGGAAGCGCTACTCAGTAATGAGGAGGTTTGGTCGGCCACACATGAGTAACGGGTCAAAAGGGCCATAACTTTTGATCCCACCATTGGATCATGCTTAAATTTTTACTCGAGATTTTGGATGTTGTTTTCCTTGGCTTTGCTATGGAATCACTACTTGGCGATATGGAGGTCTTGTCGGCCAAACTTGAGTAATGGGTCCAAAATGGCCAAAACTTTTGATCACACAATTGGATCGCGGTCAAATTTTTACACAAGTTTCTGGGTGCCAATTTCCTTCTGGTTGCTATGGAATCGCTACTCGGTGACAAGGAGGTGTTGTCGGCCAAGCTTGAGTAACGGCTCAAAATGGCTATAACTTTTGATCCGACTGTTGGATCGCGCAGAAATTTTTACACGAGTATCCGGAGGCCCGACTTGAGTAACGAGTCGAAATGACCATAACTTTTGATCCTACCATTGGATCTCGCTTAAAGTTTTACACCAGTTCACGGATGCCATTTTCCTTTGCATTGCTATGGAATCACTACCCGGTGACGAGGAGACCTTGTCGGCCAAGCATGTGTAACGGCTCAAAATGGCTATAACTTTTGATCTACTCGTTGGATAGCACGCAATTTTTTACCCGAGTATTTGGAGGCTATTTTACTTGCGGTAGCTATGGAATCACTATTGGATGACGAGGAGCTATCGTCGGCCAGACTTGAGTAACGAATCAAAAGGACCATAAATTTTGATCTGACCATTGGATCATACTTGAATTTTTACACAAGTTTCTGGATGTCATTTCCCTTGAGGTTTTTATGGAATCGCTACTCAGTAACGAGGAAGTCTAGTCGCCCAGAGTTGAGTAACGAGTCAAAGGGCCATAAATTATAATCCACTCGTAGGATCGCGCTCAAATTTTTACACTATTTTTTGAAGGCCGTTTTCCTTGTGGTAGCTATGGAATCGCTATTCGGTGAAGAGGAGGTCTAGTAAGCCAAACATGAGTAACGGGTCTAAAGGGCCATAACTTTTGATCCCACCGTTGGATTGCGCTCAAATGTTTACATGAATTTCCAGATGCTATTACCTTTGGGGTTGCTATGGAATTGCTACTCGGCAACGAGGAGGTCTGGTCAGTCAAACTTGAGTAAAGGGTTAAAAGGCCACAACTTTTGATCCGACCGTGGGATCACGCGCAAATTTTTACACAAGTATCCAGAGCCCTTTTTGCTTGAAGTTGCTATGGAATAGCTACTTGGTGACGAGGAGGTCTAGTTAACCAGAGTTGAGTAACGAGTTAAAAGGGCCATAAATTTTTATTCGACAGTTGGATCGTGCTCAAATGTTTACACGAGTTTTAGGAGGTTGCCTTGGGGTTGCTATGAAATTGTTACTCACTAACGAGGAGGTCTGGTCTCCCAGAGTTGAGTAACGAGTCAAAATGGCTATAAATTTTGATATGACAGTTGGATCGCACTCAAATTCTTACACTACTTTCCGGAGGCCGTTTACCTTGGGGTTGTTATGGATTCGCTACTCGGTGACAAGTAGGTCTCGTTAGCCAAAGTTGAGTAACGGGTCAAAAGGGCCATAACTTTTGATATGCTCGTTGTATCGCGCTTAAAAATGTTACATGATTTTTTAGAGGCTGTTTTCCTTGGAGTTTCTATGGAATCGCTACTCCGTGAAAAGAAGGTCTTGTCGGCCAGACTTGAGTAACGGGTCAAAATGGCGCTAACTTTTAATCCCACCATTAGATCACGCTTAAATGATTACACAAGTTTTTGGAGGTCGTTTGCCTTAGGGTTGCTATGGAATCGCTACTCGGAGACGAAGAGGTCTGGTTGCTAGAGTTCAGTAATGAGTCAAAAGGGTTATAAATTTTGATTCGACCGTTAAATCGTGCTAAACATTTTACACGAGTTTTCAGATGTCGTTTTCCTTATGGTTGATAGGGAATCGCTACTCGATAACGAGGAGGTCTGCTCGCCCAGAGATGAGTAATGAGTCAAAATGGCCATAAATTTTGTTACTATAGTTGGATCGCGCTCAAATTTTTACACCAGTTTCTGGAGGCCGTTTACCTTGGGGTTCCTATGGAATTGCTACTCGGAAACGAGGAGGTCTGGTCGGCCAAACTTGACTAACGAGTCAAAAGGGGCCATAACTTTTGATCCCATCGTTGTATCGCGTTCAAATTGTTACACGAGTTTCCAGATGCTGATTTCCTTCGCATTGCCATGGAATTGCTATGCGGCGACGAGGAGGTCTTGTCGGCCAAGCTTGAGTAACGACTCAAAATGGCTATAACTTTTGATCCGACCATTGGATTGCGTGCAAAGTTTTACAGGAGTATCCCGAGGACTGTTGCTTGCGATAGATATGGAATCGGTATTGGATGAGGAGGAGCTGTTGTCGGCCAGACTTGAGTAACAGCTCAAAAGGGCCATAAATTTTTATCCCGCTGTTAGATCACGCTCAAATGTTTACATGAGGTTTTGGAGGTCGTTTGCCTTAGGGTTGCTATGGAATCGCTACTCAGAGATGAGGAGGTCTGGTCGCCCAGAGTTCAGTAATGAGTCAAAAGGATCATAAATTTTGATCCGACCGTTGGATAGTGCTAGAATTGAGTTACATCTCAAAAGGGCCATAACTTTTGATCCTACCGTTGGATTGCGCTCAAAAGTTTACATGAGTTTCCGGAGGCCGTTTTCCTTGGGGTTGCTATCGAATCGCTACTCGGTGACGAGCAAGTCTTGTTGGCTAAGCTTGATTGACATCTCAAAAAGGCCATAACTTTTGATCCGATCGTTGGATCGCGCTTAAATTTTTACTTGAGTTTTCAGAGGCCATTTTCCTTGGGGTTGCTATTGAAATAGCACTTGGTGAAGGGGAGGTCTTGTCGGCCAGACTGGAGTAACGGGTCAAAAGGGTTATAACTTTTGATCCGCCCGTTGGATCACGCTTAAATTTTTACGTGACTTTTCGGAGGCTATTTTCCTTGCGGTAGCTATGGAATCGCTACTTAGTGACGAGGAGGTCTGGTCGGCCAAACATGAGTAACGGGTCAAAAGGGCCATAACTTTTGATCCCACAGTTGGATCGTGCTCAAATTTTTACATGAGTTTCCAGATGCCGATTTCCTTCGAGTTGCTATGGAATCACTACCGGTGACGAGGAGGTCTTGTCAGCCAATTAGATCATGCAGAAAGTTTTACGCGAGTATCTGTAGGCCCTTCTGCTTGTGGTAGCTATGGAATTGTTATTGGATGACGAGGAGCTATGGTCGGCCAAACTTAAGTAACAACTCAAAAGGGCCATAAATTTTGATCTGACTGTTGGATCACGCTCAAATCTTTACACGAGTTTCTGGAGGTCGTTTCCCTTGGGGTCGTTATGGAATCGTTACTCGGAGACGAGGAGTTCTGGTCGCCCAATGAAGAGTAACGAGTCAAAAGGGCTATAAATTTTGATCCGACCGTTGGATTGTGCTCAATATTTTACACGAGTTTCCGGATGCCGTTTTCTTTATAGTTGCTATGGAATCGCAACTCGGTTACGAGGAGCTCTGGTCGGCCAGACTTGAGTAACGGCTCAAGAGGGCCATAAATTTTGATCCAACCATTAGATCGCACTCAAATTTTACACGAGTTGCTGGAGGCCGTTTCCCTTGGGGTTGCAAAGGAATCGGTACTCGGTGACAAGGAGGTATGTTTGGCAAGACTTGAGTAACGGGTCAAAATAGCCATAACTTTTTATCCGCTCGTTGGTCACGCTTAAATTTTTACATGCTTTTTCGAAGGCCATTTTCCTTATGGTAGCTATGGAATCGCTACTCGGTGATGAGGAGGTCTGGTCGGTAAAACATGAGTAGTGGGTCAAAAGGGCCATAACTTTTGTTCCCACCGTTGGTATTGCGCTCAAATTTTTACTCGAGTTTTCAAATGCTGTTTTCTTTGGGGTTGCTATGGAATTGCTACTCGGCGATGAGGAGGTCTGGTCGGCCAAACTTAAGTACCGTGTCAAAAGGGCCACAACTTTTGATCGCACTATTGGATAGCGGTCAAATTTTTACACTAGTTTCTAGATGCCAATTTCCTTCGGGTTCCTATGGAATTGCTCTCGGGGACGAGGAGGTCTTGTCAGCCAAGCTTGAGTAACGACTCAAAATGGCTATAACTTTTGATATGACCGTTGGATTGCGTGCAAATTTTTACAGGAGTATCCGGAGGCCCTTTGCTTGCGGTAGCTATGGAATTGGTATTGGATGAGGAGGAGCTGTTGTGGGTCAGACTTGAGTAATGGCTCAAAAGGGCCATAAATTTTGATCCCACTGTTGGATCACGCTCAAATGTTTACACAAGTTTTCGGAGGTCCTTTTGCCTTGGGGGTTGCTATGGAATCGCTACTGGGTGACGAGGAGGTCTAGTTATCCAGAGTTAAGTAATGAGTCAAAATAGCCATAAATTTTGATACTACTGTTGGATCGCGCTGAAATTTTTACATGAGTTTCCGGAGGCCATTTACCTTGGGGTTGCTATGGAATCGCTACTCGGTGACGAATAGATCTGGTTGGCTAGACTTGAGTAACGGCTCAAAAGTGCCATAAATTTTGATCCCACCGCTGGATCGCTCTAAAATGTTTACACGAGTTTCTGGGTGTCGGTTTGCCTTGGGGTTGCTATTGAATCGCTACTAGGAAACGAGGAGGTCTGGCTGTCCAGAGTTGAGTAACGAGTGAAAATAGCCATAAATTTTGATACGATAGTTGGATCGCGCTCAGATTTTTACACGAGTTTCTGGAGGCTGTTTACTTTGGCTTTGCTATGGAATCACTACTTTAAGACGAGTAGATCTGGTCGTCCAGACTTGAGTAACAAGGCCATAACTTTTTATCCCACCGTTGGATCGCGTTGAAACTTTTACACGAGTTTCCAGATACCAATTTTCTTCGCATTGCTTTGGAATCGCTACTCGTTGACGAGGAGATCCTATTGGCCAAGCTTGCGTAACGGCTCAAAATGGCTATAACTTTTGATCCGACCGTTGGGTCGCGCTTTTGCTAGCGGTAGCTATGGAACCGGTATTGGATGATGAGGAGCTGTTGTCAACTAGACTTGAATAACGGCTCAAAAGTGCCATAAATTTTGATCCGACCATTAGATCGGGCTAAACATTTTACACGAGTTTCTGGAGTTCGTTTTGCCTTGGGGTTGCTATTGAATCGCTACTAGGAAACGAGGAGGTCTGGTCATCCAGAGTTGAGTAATGAGTCAAAATAGCCATAAAATTTGATACGACAGTTGGATCAAATTTTTTGGCTATTTTGACTCATTACTCAATTATGGATGACCAGACTTGGATTGCGCTCAAATGTTTACACGAGTTTCCGCAATTCACATCTGCTCTTAGTTTTCAGGAGAACGGTAAGTTTCCATCTCATCCACAATAAAATCCCAACAGGCAATACAATTCAAGTGCAAGTGGTTCCGGAAGCCAACATATGGATCAAGTCAAATCAGTCACTACTCTTTGCAGTTGTAAGGTTATTGAAAAACCCATTCTTGAACCTTGTGAGAAAGAAGATGAGTTAGTCTCTAAGGGTAAGGAAGGGGTTGAACCTGAACATTGCAAAGAAAAGACTGATTTCTCACCAGCACTTCCATTCCCTCATGCCATGACCAAACAAAGAAAAGTCAAACACAATTCTGAAATCTTTGAAACTTTCAAACAGGTAAGGATCAATATACCTTTGTTGGATGCTATTAAACAGGTACCGTCTAATGCTAAATTTTTGAAAGATTTGTGCACTGTGAAGAGAAAACTAAATGTGAAAAAGAAAGCCTTCTTAGCCGAACAAGTAAGTCCCATTCTTCAAAACAATAATGCTTTGAAATATAAAGACCCTAGTTGTCCTACAATTTATTACTTTATTGGAGAACATAAAATTGACAGAGCTTTACTTGATCTTGGAGAATATAAAGGCAAATAATTGGAGACCAAAAATTTAAGAATTGCCACCACAATTAATTGAGTCCATACCTTCAAGTGTTCAACCACCAAAACCTGATATGAAGCCATTACCATTTAATCTCAAATACTCATTTTTTGGAGAAAATAAAACTTTTCTAGTAATAATTTCTTCCAAACTGAGTGAAAATGCACAAAAATGCATTAGGATGGACCATAGCTGACATAAAAGGAATTAGTCCTTTGATTTGCACACATAGGATTTATTTAGAGGAAAATGCTAAATCCTCTATAAAAATGCAACGAAGGCTTAATCCTAATATGAAAGAAGTAGTGAAGAATGAAGTCATTAAGCTTCTAGATAATGGAATCATTTATCCTATTTTTGACAGCAAATGGGTAAGTCCTACCCAAGTTCCTAAAAAATCTAGAGTTACTGTGATAACAAATGAGAAGAATGAGTTAATTCCAACTAGGACTATTACTGGTTGGTGCATGTGCATTGACTATAGGAAACTTAATTCAATGACTAGAAAAGATCATTTTCCCTTACCTTTCATGGATCAAATTCTAGAAAGAGTTGCAGTTCATGAATTTTATTGTTTTCTAGATGGTTATTCAGGTTACAACCAAATTGAAATTGCATTTGAAGATCAAGAGAAAACTACTTTCACATGTCCATTTGGTACGTTTGCATATTGAAGGATGCCTTTTGGATTATGAAATGCAACAACCACGTTTCAAAGATGCATGCATAGCATATTCAGTGATATGGTTGAACGTTTTCTTGAAATTTTTATGGATGATTTTTCTGTTTTTGGTGATTCATTTGATGATTGTTTAAATAACTTGGAAAAGGTTTTGAACAGGTGTGAAGAGAAGAATCTTGTGCTGAATTGGGAAAAATGTCATTTTATGGTAACAAACGGCATTGTACTTGGTCACATTGTTTCATCAATAGGAATTGAGGTAGACAAATCTAAAATTGAGTTAACTGCCAACTTGCCAACACCAAAATTTGTTAAAAATGTTAGATCATTCTTAGGACATGCTGGTTTTTATAGAAGGTTTATCAAAGATTTTAGTATAATATCTAAGTCATTGTGTAACTTTCTAACAAAGGATAATGTTTTTGAATGGACTGAATATTATAAAGAAGCTTTTGTTAAACTTAAAAACTTGCTTACTTCTGCTCTTGTAATTCAACCTCCTGATTGATCATTACCTTTTGAAATAATGTGTGATGCTAGTGATTATGTCGTGGGTGATGTTTTAGGACAAAGAAAAGATAAGAAATGTAACTCCCGAGTAAATTCCTATATTTTTTACTTACAAAAAAGGGGGGGCAAATAATTAAATATATATATATATAGAAGTTAATCGAGTGGTAATTATTATCTAATAATGTGAATGTGGGACAAGGATTAAATTGAATAAGTCAAACTTTTGGGCCAAATGGTTTTAAAACAAAACAAGGAAGATTTAAATGAAAAGGGGGGGGACTTGTAAATATATAAACAAGTGGGGAGTGGAATTTTAAGGGGAGAGTGGCCAGCCATGTTAGGGCTTGAGAGGGAGAAGAATTGAGTGAAATGTATCAAAGTTCATCCAAAATAAATTCATAAAAATAAAAAAGAAAGGAGATATAATTAGTGATTAAAGTTTATTAGGAAGGGTTTGAACAAGAAAATCTCAAAAGGGGAACAAAAGCTTTTTTATTAAAGAGGGGAGGCATTGAGAGGAAAATAAGGGGGGAAGGAGGAAAGAAATTTGTGTGGTGATTTCAAGCTTTCCATCTCTTATTTCTTTGAATTAAAAGGTAACAAATCTTTTCCTCTCAATTAAATTGATATATTTAGTATGTTAAGATTTTATTCAATTGTATTAGTGTATAATTATGGTATGAGTTGTGAGGTTGAATGGGTTAATTTATGAAATTATGATGAATTAATGTTTTAATAAATAAAATAATAGTGGGTAATGTTTCAATTTGTGAAATTGAAGAAAAAAATAATTATGGGTTCTTTGGAGGAGATGTTTCAGCCTGAAGAAAGAAAATGAATGAAAATGTTGGATCGATAATTAATTATTGAGTTATGTGATAATATTGATGATGAAGGAGTTATATTAGTGATGAGTTAATATTGTTGAGTGATAATTAAATGAGTTATGGGGTAATATCGATGATCAATGAATTATATTAGTGATGAGTTAATATTGTTGAGTGATAATTAAATGAGTTATGTGATAATATTGATGATGAAGGAATTATATTAGTGATGAGTTAATATTGTTGAGTGATAATTAAATGAGTTATGTGGTAATATTAATGATGAAGGAATTATGTTAGTGATAAGTTAATATTGTTGTTTGATAGTTAAATGAGTTATGTGCTAATATTGATGATGAAGAGATTATATTAGTGATGAGTTAATATTGTTGAGTGATAATTAAATGAGTCATGTGGTAATATTAATGATGAAGAAATTATGTTAGTGATGAGTTGATATTGTTGTTGAAAATTAAATGAATTATGTGGTGATATGTTGATGAAGTAATTAAATTAACAATGAGTTGTTTTGCTAATTTGATAAGTAAAGTGGTTTTGTGGTGATGTTGTTGATGAAATAATTAAATTGATGACAAGTTGATTTTGTTGAAATAAAATTTAATTGGTAATGAAATGAACCTGCAGGAGTGGACAAGGCTACATGAACCACTCAACAAACAGGTTCAGCTAGTAGGACGCAAACACCACGTAGGTGTTTAATAACTTGAATATTTTTTTTTCTTTCTCTGAACTTTAGATATTTAAATTTTCTCTCGATCAATGAAATGTTTTGTGGAATGCTGGTAGATTTTCCCATGATAATTTATTTTGAAAATGGAAGACTTGTGAGCCAGTTATCCTAGAATAGAACTGGTGCCCTGTGAATGGGCAGCTTGTGAACCAGCTATCCTGGTATGGTACTGGTGCCCTGTGAATGGGCAGCTGGCAGGCCAGCTGTGCTGGTATGGAACTGAAGTTCTATGATGTGGACAAGTTTGAATTTTGGATTATTGATTTGTGAATGGTACTTGGAAGATGATAGTAAATATGGGAATTTTGTGAGTAACTAATGTATATATTTATATGTTAATGCAAATGTAAATGCTCTAATTGACCATGATTATCTTTTAAATCATTATGCAAGTTCATCTCAATACCGCGCTTCCTAGTAGTTTTAGAGTTCACTTCTATTACCAGTAAATCTTTTGGATATGTAAATTGTTGATAATAACATTACTATCTATATATTTTGAAGATTATAATGTTGTGTATGTATGAATTTAAATGGATTAACTTATTTAACTTGTACTTTGTTGTGTAAATATTTTCTAATTATAATGTTGATATATATATAAACATGTAGTTAATATTATTTATGATAAACAATACTTAAAAGATTATATATGATTGAAGGAAGTATCTTAAGTCTATAATATATGGTTTGTGTATCATGGTTAAGATAACTCTTTCTTAATTTTAGCAAAATAATTATTCGTTGAGTTGATATGTTTGAGAACGTGAAATATTGTTGATTAAGATATGTTGGAGTATAATAAGAATATTAAATTGTGGAAATGGTTGATTAGGGACTGATGTTGATTTGTCAATAACTTGGGATAGGCTAAATTAAGGGAAACCCTGTCGAAATTTTTTGAAAAAAAAATATCATGAATTTTCAAAATATATTGCTGGAAAATTTTGGGGTTATTACAAGAAACCCCATGTGATTTACTATGCCAGTAAAACTTTAAATAGTGCTTAAATGAATTACACTACCACTGAAAAGAAATTACTTGCAGTAGTGTTTGCATGTGAAAAATTCAAATCTTATCTTGTTGGCTCACCTGTTGTTGTTTTTAGCGATCATGCAGCATTGAAATATCTTCTTTCTAAGAAGGATTCTAAGGCTAGATTGGTGCGGTGGATTTTGTAACTTCAAGAATTTGATATCACAATCAAGGACAAGAAAGGCACTGAAAATGTTGTCATGGATCATTTGTCAAGATTGACAATAGATTCCACATCTGACATCACACAAATCAATGATTACTTTCCTAATGAATCTTTACTTTCTATTTCTGCAATGCCTTGGTTTGCTAATATTGTTAATTTTCTTGTTTCAGGACATTTGCCAGCTCATTAGAGTACGCAAGACAAAAGAAAGTTCTTGAACGAAGTGAAAAACTTTTATTGGGATGACCCTTACTTATTCAAATATTGTCTTGATCAAATATTTTGAAGATGCATTAGCGATAATGAGGTAAGTAATGTCATTAAATTTTGTCATTCTGAGGCATGTGGGGGTCATTTCTCATCAAAGAAGACAACTGCAAAAATCTTACAATGTGGATTTTATTGGCCCACCTTGTTCAAAGACACGCATGCATTCTACAAAACTTGTGAAAATTGTCAAAAGTTAGGATCTATTTCAAAACATCACATGGTGCCTTTAAATCCTATTCTTGTCATTGAAATCTTTGACTGTTGGGGTATAGATTTTATGGGTCAATTTCCTCCATCATTTGATTTTTTGTACATATTAGTCGTAGTAGACTATGTTTCAAAATGGATAGAGGCAATTCCAAGTCGAAACAATGATCATAAAATAATGATCAATTTTTTGAAAGAAAATATTTTGAGTCGATTTGGAATCCCTCGGGCCATGATAAGTAATGGTGGAACACATTTCTGTAACAAGCTATTTGAGTCTTTAATGAAGAAATATGAAATCACACACAAAGTTGCTACCCCTTATCACCCCAGACAAACGAACAAGTAAAACTTGCTAATAGGGAGATCAAACAAATCTTGGAAAAAATAGTGAACCCTAATCAGAAGGACTGATCTTTAAGACTTAATGATGCACTTTGCGCTTATCGAACTGCTTTTAAAACATCATTAGTTATGTCACCTTATAGGTTGGTTTATGGAAAACCTTGTCACTTGCTTGTGAAACTTGAACATAAAGCTTATTGGGCTATTAAAGCTTTCAATTCAAACTTGGATGATGCTAGCCAGCTGCGTAAGTTACAAATAAATGAGCTTGAGGAAATAAGAAATGATGCATATAAGAATTTAAAAATTCATAAAGCAAGAATCAAAGAGTTTCATGACAAGAGAATCTTGAGAAAAACATTTGATGTTGGTCAAAAAGTTTTGCTTTATAATTCTCAACTCCATTTATTTCCTGGAAAGCTAAGATCAAGATGGAGCGGTCCATTTATTGTGAAACATGTGTATCCTTATGGGGCCTTTGATATTGAGAATCCAAAGAATGACAATGTTTTTAAGGTAAATGGACATCATTTGAAAGCTTACTTTGATAATTTTCCTAGTGAAAATGAATCCATTGGTTTGAATGATCCTATATATAAAGGTTGATTATTTTGTTTTTCTCACATTGTTTTTGTGTTTCTTTTTGGTGTGACTCTTGTTTTGCTAGTCTTTCTCCAACCCCGGTCAAATGGCGGATAACGGTACTCCGTGACTCTTAAGTCGGTTCTTTCAGTTTCCCATGATAACTGATATCTGTGTATATATTTGTTCAATTCCTTGTTCCTTCTCTTTTCTTTGCATCTCTTTTCTACTTCTCATCTAAAAAAATGGACATCACTCTTGAAAAATTGAAAAAATATTTTCCCGCTTTGCCTAAAAAATGCAATTATAAAATTTACCGTGTTAGGTGTGAAAGATTAAGGTTGTTAATGAACTAGGAAATTCCTGAAGATATTCGTTGGATGATTGAAGCAAAAGTCCGATTATCAGGTAAGTCTTCCAATACTTTTATTTCATACATGTCTAGGACAGGTTAAAGCACTTTTGCAAAGAAACGTCTTGAAAAATGATTGAAAGTCTATCACCGATGTGCCAGATGGACTTCTAATGCAAAATGTTGTTCTTTAGGAATGGTATCTATAAACCGTGGAGATAAAATACAATTCATTAAGAATGGCCTGAGTAAGGAGTCTTCACATAATCTTCTATTAACTCTTAAGACGCATCCTAATGGTGATGCGCATCGTGCAATTCATGATTTATGGCCTCATTTTCATAAAGAACATGATCGACTTAGTCTTGGGAATCTGACTAAAAAAAACCTTATTTGTCAGTTTTTAAGAAAACTAAATAAGAAGCCTATCTCCGACCCATAGAGGGCGTTTAAGCTGTTCTTGGACGTAAACCAAGGGAAGATGTGAGCCACAATCACAACTACCTGTACATACACATGTTTTTCCAAAAAAGAAAAAAAAGGAAGAGAGCCCAGCAGGCCTACACGTAGGTAGTATGAT
>Ga0325414_1001841_pt1 | contig 20993 bp, 8 predicted proteins | sample PopdelMetagenome_8_FD_206183 | JGI IMG/M metagenome (GOLD analysis project Ga0325414, IMG submission 206183) | Populus deltoides microbial communities from Bellville, Georgia, United States - Leaf-PdKOR-R3 | ecosystem: Host-associated > Plants > Phyllosphere > Phylloplane/Leaf | place: USA... | reverse complement strand
AGCCCTCGACCACCTTAGGTAATGCGTTTTCTAACCTTACCTCTTTTTGAGTGCGCCTTCGAGCCCTCACCTCTTGGGTAGTGTGTTTTCTAACCCTATCTTCATTTGAGTGTGCCATAGAGCCCTCGACCCCCTCAGGTAATTGTTTTCTAACTCTGTCTCCTTTTAAGTGCGCCTTCAAGCCCTCACCTCATGAGTAGTGCGTTTTCTAACCCTACCTCATTTCGAGTACGTCTTTGAGCCTCACCTCTCGGGTAGTGCGTTTTTTAACCCTACCTCTTATCGAGTGTGCTTTTTCAGCCTTCGTTCCCCTTCGAGTCCTATCACTTTTTGAATGCTCCTTTGAGCTATTGTCTCTTGAATAGCACGCCTTCGAGCCCTATCATGTCATTCCTTCAAGACATTTCATTTCACCTGGGTAGGTCACTCATCACAATCAGACCTCTTTAAAAACTCTTTTCATCTTCCTTTTGGGCCGATTGCCCATTACAATGAAACCATTTTGAGAAATCCTCGTATTTCTCACCACCTCTAAATTTTTTTCATTTGGGCAGGTCGCCCATTACAACAAGACCACTTTGAAAAATCTTTGTATTTTTCACCACCTTGAAAAATCTTTGTATTTTTCACCTCTTTGAAAAATCTTCGCGTTTTTCACCTAGGCGGGTCGCCCATTATAACAAAACCACTTTGAAAAATCTCTGTATTTTTCACCATTTTGAAAAAAATCTTTGAAAAATCTTTGCATTTTTCACCTGGGTAGGTCACCCATTACAATAAGACCACCTCAAAAAACTTTTTTTCAATTTTCTCTGGATAGGTCATCCATGATAATTCGACCACTTCAAAATCTCTGAATTTTCAAAAAAAAAAATCTTCCAGTTTTTACTCTGAGTGCACTTTTTAGCCCTCAAAAGGATTCATCCTTTCTCAATATGATGAGTCCATCATCTCTCATTCTTCTTTTTCTTCTTTACAACGCTTACTATCTAAAGTCTCTTATAAGACTTTCTATCGTAAGCCTTGTAAAGAGGGGGGCAACTGTCGCAACCCAATCCTGGGTTATTCCCCAAAATCATTTTTTTTTCAAAATAAAAATCAAGGCTGGCAATGTGGAGAAAGTAGATCAAGAAGGACTTAAAAAATAGGAAAAAATCAAGCTGCAATTTTGAAGAAAATTCAAGGTCTAATTGTACCCCATTATACCTAAAAATGGAGAAAAATACAAATTCAAGGTCAAATTAAATGATTATTGGACGAATTTGCATAAAAATTAAGTCCAATGACATAATTAAATTTTTAATAGGTCAATTTGATTTAATCATGGGCCAAATTAAATTTTAATTATGTTTAAAAATTAATTTGGGTCTAATTGAAGGATTTAATTAAGTGCAAGGACTTAATTATACTTTAAATTGGTCAAATTAATTTTATTTAGGGCTTAATTGGTGAAACATTAAGTTTGGGGGCCTAATTTGGGCTTAATTGAGGAGATTGGAATTTTAAGAGACCAAATTTATTTTTTTCCAAGTTAATTAATTGAAATTAGGGGCCAAATTGCAAGAAAATTGAAGTTTTGGGGTTAATTAGGGGCTAAATTGAAGAAATTCGCAAACCATAGGTTCCTAGTGACCATAATACTAAGTGGTGACTCTTGAACATTAATTATAATTTTATGAATAAATCCAAAAAACCTTCCCAACACACAACACCCCTCATCAGGAGGCACGACACAAGCCTCCGCCGTCGCCAGACGACGTCGCGCCCCTCGCGACACCTGGCAGTTACAATCGATACTAGGTTGATCGGGTTGGTAACCTTTTCTCCTTTGAAGACCATCCTCCTACCCTCAAATATTTGGAACATAACAATTTTAGTATAATAGTTTATCAAGGTCTTATACTTACTCAGCCAATCCATGCCTAGGATTACATCAAAATCATATAATTCTAAGGGCATCATGTCTACTTCTGCTTGATACCCAGTTAGACTAACCCCCACCCTTACATATATACTATTTGTTTCTACCTTGTTTCCCATCGGAGTCCCAATTATGAACTCTTTTTCTACTACTTTCACTCCTTCTGATGACAATTCTCTTATCGATAAATGAGTGGGTGGCACTTGGATCAAAAAACACATGCATATTAAAGTTATTCATTAGTAGCATACCTACCATCACATCAGATACAACCATAACCTCTTCTTGTATCAAGTGAAAGACTCTTCCTAGGGTTTGATCATTCTATGTCCTTAGCCTTCCTCGGCTGGAGTTTGCCCTTGATTGGGAAGATCTCACTAGTCTATTCACGGTGACTGATTGTTGGTTACCTTGACTCAACTGTCTAAAGCTTAGTGCCTATCCAGTGTTCCTGTTAGGGCATTCCTTCTTATAATGGTCTCTTTCGCCGAAGTAATGGCATCCTTGCCTTAGATACTGATAGTTTCTCCATCTGTAACCCTGTCCTCTGCATACAAAACATCGCCCCAGAGAAACAGAGTAGTCTCCAAGGTGCCTTTGATCACATTTCATATAGTTAGGGTAGTTCACATTATTTTGGTCACTAGTCCCTTATGAAAAGTTTGCCCTTGAGTGAGTTTGTCCACCCATCATTCTTCCGCTTTGTTATTGGTGGAATGACATCGTTAATGCTTCTTTTTTCCTGTATTGCTTAAACATTCCAATCTTTCCCTTCTTCAGAAATAGCGATCTGCTGGTAGAATAATCCTTATCTCTCTTTTAATTTGTTCGTTGATGCCCTTATTGACCCTCTCCAATACAAGCTTCTAAAGCTTGTGTTACCTTAATCAACTCCCTCACTATTTTAAATTGTAAGGTAATCAATTCTTGCCTCAATTCCTACAGAAACTTATCTCTTAGCTTCTCAATCATGTGCTCTTTGGTCAGGACGTAGTGTGGGGCAAACAATAAGAGATCATGGAATGTCCTTTCATACTTCAACACTATCATCTCACCCTGTCTCAACATTAGAAACTCTTACTCTTTCACTTTACGATAGTACCTGGAATAGAATTGGTTCTCAAACTTTTATTTAAAGTCACTCCAAGTCAGTGTTTCAGTTGCACGCCTTAGTTGAACAATTTCTTACCATGTCAAGTCTCGATCAGATAATAATTGAATGGCATAGTTTACTTACAAGCCCTCGGGTATGTTAATCTGGATCATAGTCTTATCTACCTTCCTGAACCACCTCTCTGCTATTTTAGCATCTTGCTCCCACATAAATGGTTCATAACCCATTTTCCTCATACTTTTGATCAACCGCACAAGTAACACCACGTTGTTCGTGGTCGTGACAATCCATGGGGTGGCCTGCGGAACCCGTGTGATTGGAACTGCCTAAGTTATAAAGCTAGCCATGCCTTCTACTATTGCCTTAACTATTTGGACCAAGAGTCCTGGATCTGCATAAGGCGGGGGCACTCCTATTGGAACGGTCGATGGGTGTGCCTCTGTTCTTTTTTATTATCCCACCCCTATTAGGGTTACCTCTTCCATTCGATTTGGTACCCGTTTTTCCTCAGCTTTCACGGTGCTTCCACGAAAGGGCTCAGATGATCTCACTAGAGTATGAGAAGCAGTATCATCCAATGGATCCTCATCCTGTCAATCTTAGGCGTTTCGGCCTCCACTCCTCCTTTCTATGAAAAGTGGCTCGATTTGCGTCCCTTGTCGAGTGCACACCATCCTAAAATAGATCACAACAAAATCATCATCATCATCAATCTTCAGGATCCAAACCAGGTGTTCTAATACCAACTGTAATATCCTAATAATTCAAAGCCAAAATTGATGGTAATTGTTTTTTTTATAAGCCATCATATTCTCGATGCTTCTCACAGTAGCATTATGAGGGTTAGTACATGGGTTCCATCCATTAGCATGGCACAATACTCATATGATTGCATAAATCCAACATCTTTGTATAAGAAGCACTCAACACACCTACCACACAACATCATATTTACATATACATAGGTTTACATCATCATAATAACATATGCATAAGTTCGCATCCTTATTCGAATATTGTTATTGTTGCTAGATTATACAAAAGTGTTGAACGATAATTCTACAAGTAGTACATTCACTCCTACAAAATACATAACACCTAAACATGTGAATACATAGTTTTTTAAAAAAAATTATGGACCCGTGAATCGGGATTTTCTATGCACCTTGATTGTGTGATGTCTCTGTTACAAAAGCAAAATGAATACAAGAATTATAAATAATCTAAACATGATAATAAACAATTAGAAGAATGTTGTCGTTACTTTTCGAGCAACTTAGTGGGTACATTCCTTTTTTTACTTCTCATATGCATAATACAATCCTTATTTTTTTGTCTATTATATTATCCTTACTCATGCGCCCTAACCTCATCATAGAACTTGTGGGGCTTGAGTTAAAACATCGGTTGAGGTTAATCACTTCACTTTAACCCGGTCATCCACCTTGGATGCAATCCTTATTATTTCGTCTATTGTATTATCCTTACTCGTACGCCCTAACCTCTTCATTGAACTTGTGGGGCTGGAGTTAAAACATCGGCCAAGGTTAATCACTTCACTTTAACCCGGTTATCCACCTTGGATGTTTTTAGCGGTAGCTAACACAATATTCAAACTTAGTCATCCGTTTCGGATGCTTAGCCAAAGCTAATCACAATACCGATCATCTCTTCCAAATGCCATTAGCCAAAGTCAATCATCATTTAGAACTGCTGTTTTGAATAGGACTAAATCTTTCTAGTCAATTACATGAATTCTTTTTGTTGTAGTCGATCACTTTCTTTGATGAATCGTGACTGCTAACCAATTTCATTATCGATTTAAGCTTTTCCTTTTCTTATTTGGTTGTGAACAACCATTATTTTTATTTGAACGACATATAAATATTTATTTTTTATGTAAATACATATAGAGAATTTTGGTGGAAGAGTAGTAACAAGGAGATATTTTGTTAGATATGATGGGAAAGATTGAGAGAGAAATGATATTTAACCATGATCCTAAAAAATTTTCTTTAAAAATTAACATAGTGTTGGTTTCCTGAATGTCATACATGCAACGAAAAGAATAAAACAAAATTATTCAAAAGTCTCTAGGATCCTGTTAGATAGATTATGAAGATATGATCTTCTTCGACTTTGAATATTTTTTAAATGCTAGGTTGTCGCAAATCACAAATTGTCCAATTATCCAGCTTCTAACGGTAATCCAACAAACTACTGGTAAAAAATCTTCTAAATTTCTATTTAGGAGAGAATGATTGTTATGCCTAGAGTGCTAGCTCTCTATTATATGACTTATGTAGTTTTTCTATCTAACAGGCAACCTCAGTTGAAAAATAAGATGCATAACTTACTATTTATAGGAAAATCTGAAAAACCTATAAATTAGCAAAATATCAATTTACCCTTTAAATAATATTCATATATTATTTATGGATAATTTTATAAATTCAATGAATCAAGTCCCTACTTGATTATCCTAGGACTAAAATTATAATCCCAAAATTAGATATATTATAGTGCTTAATTTCTAAAATTATTTTCAATCAAGTCACACTTGATTAATTATCCCAGTTTGATTTTTGACTAATGGTTTTTAATATGTGTGACCCATTAAGTTCCTAATATGTTGACCAAAATATAAGTTATAATTATAATTAAATAAATTCAACAATTTAATTATTATTAATTCAACAATTGATTAATTTATATTTGAAAACCAGGTGCATCATCTAACAACGTGTCATAATCTCTAAAATATTGCAAAATTCATTAATGGTTTGACTTAACATTTTAGTGACTAGTTTCTCAATATAATTAATATCCTTTCATTAATAATATTTTGATTTAACATTAAACATGGAGTATGTCTGTCGTGTTAAATCATGTTTATTCTCTAGATAATAGTCATTGATTGTTTGAATAAGATTTGAAAAGAGTTTCAAATCTCATTCCATCTTGACCAGGGATTTCTCAGTTAATACTATTTGAGAATAGATCGAACGTTTTTCCTAATTCATCTAAGATGATTCATCATCTCTTGATCAATCAAGTACGTTCATATAATTCATGTTATACCTAATGACTGCCTTTTTGTTACCTCGATTAAGATAACATGTAACAGGATCAAAACATACCATTTTTTTATATAAAATAACTTAGTAATCTCAAGTTTATAGATCGCTTACACAACCGTCATGTGAGCCTTTCCATAGACACAGGTAATCTCTCTATATGAAATTCTCATGCAGGTTAGTTTAGTGTACATGTTTTATGACAAGCACTTACATATTATTTCTAGACATCCCTTATACCTTAACTTATAAGAACAACCGCTTCCTTTCATAAAAGAAGAAACATAATATGTATTAGTCTTTATAGCTCTAATAAATTACCAACATTTAAGATAACATCAACCATGAACATTTTAGAAATAGTGTTTTGATGCAATAGACTTTATAATTTTCTTTAGGAAGTTTTTTTTTTCTCGTGGACTTTATCTTCACTCTAGATTCATAAATAAAATATTAGATTTATTAATTTAATATCATGTCAATATTAAAAATAAATTAAATTTTTATTAATAATATATATATAATAACACGTGTAAACATAACCATGTTTAATGGAGATTTGGGAATAGAGGATTTAATAGACAACGTGATAATTGTGATAAAGTGATGGAATATGCATGATTGTCGGCAGAGGAGACGAGGCAAATGGTTGAATTTAAATCGAGAGGGAGGTAAAAGAAGTTTTAACAAAAGATAAGATGAATGTTCAAAGTTGATTCTACAGTAGACTACTATGGAGAGGGATATTTGTTCTCCATTGAAACTAAAAAGCATTGAGAAAAATAATTTTCAAGTTAGAAAAAATGTTTCGAAACATATTCTACCGATAACAAGAGAATTATCTCTATCTATCATGCTCATGTTGATGTAATTCCGCACGCCAAAGGAAAAGTCAGTATCACGGTATTCAAGAGGTCGAGTTTGGAAAGGCAGGCATAAATAATTGTGATCTTGTTCCTTTTAATTCACATGTCGGTATTCTTTGTAGAAATCGAGGAAGGTTCACTCAAAGAACTTGCAAGTCATGAAGTCAAGGTCGACTATAAAGATTTGTTTGAATGTTCGAGCCCTAGTGAATGGCAAAACCCTGACTCTCTTGGTCTTGTACAGTTGGGTCCAAGTAAAAAAAGAATCCATGTCGAGGCAAATTGATCAAATAGCACAATTAATATACACTCACAGCTTTAGATCAGTGTTCTAACAAAGCTTTGGATAACCGATAGTTGTTGAGAATGCGGGGGGAGGCATAGTTACTTGCCATTTTAGAAGCATTTTCACGCAGGGGAACGTATCTTGGTGAGCGATGGGCTTTCTTAAATAATGGAGGGTTGTCAACGTTTTACCCCTTTATGCCCTATATATCATAGATGGTGAGGATTTTTCGACTTCTGGTAGCCCTTTAGGCTATTTCCCATGTCGACTCGACAATGCATTGCGTGGGCTACATGCCATTTCGAAGCCAATGCTAAAATGTTGGGCGGGTTCCTGTTCAATCCATTCTGTTGATGGGGCCTAGAGGCTCAATCCATATCTTCTTAAATTTTGAAAATTTGTGGGAGTGTTCAGTAACGGAGAAATACTTCATTTTCCCAGGAAAATAGAAAAATGAACATGGAAAATGTAATATTTTTACAAATTAGAAAAAGAAAAGGTGATTTTCCATGATATAGCTTTGGTTTTTATGGAGGAAGGGCTTGGAGATATTGGGTTGTTGACAGTGTCTGAGGGTGAAAGGAAGATGATGGAGCCAGTAAAGGGGTCGTCGCATCGCATGATTTTGTTTAGTTATGGAAAATGGTGAGAGCTTGGTTTTGTGGTTTTTGTGTGACAGTGGGTGAGAAGACCATCATCCGGCAGAGAGGAAGTGAGGGATGAGAGGAGGAAACAGGTCTGTGTTGCTATTCTTGCTTATCATGAATTAATTCAATTGCTGGGATTAAGGAATTTGAATCATGAATTAATTAGGGACTAGATCGAATCAATTTGATTAAATCATTGGACTAAATTGGGCTGAATTAAATCAATTGGACTGAAATGATTGGAATGAAACAAACGGGACTTGAATGAAATTAACTAAAATCACTGAAAAAAACATATTTTTTAAAATTTATATTCCAAAAAAAATAAAATTGAGCATGATTTTCATTTTATTATTTTTTCTCGAAATGGAAAACTGAATAACATGAACACATTTTTCTGATTTTTTATTGGAGATGAAAAACTGTATATTAACCAGATAGAATATTTATATTTTGAACGTGGGAGAGAAGACAACGATGGATTGATAATCATCAAAGATCACAAACAGTTGTTAATTATTGTCACTGCCAGCTAATCGATGGCAGCCTGCATTTATTTTATATTTTTTAGGTAGGTGAAAAGATATATTTTCAGCGTCAATCTCGAAACTAAATCTTTTTTATTTTTTTTAATGAAGGAACGATCTCGCTATCACAGATTTATAAAATAAATATATTTAATAATAATACTAGATAAGTAATAGAAATTAAAAATATAATTGAATTAATATTTCATGACAAAAAAAAAATTGTGTTAGTAATAAAAAAAACTTTAGAGACTGAACAAAATAATTTCTAGCAATCTCCAGTGTTTTGTGAGGAAAAATACAGTACTTTCCCCACATGATTTAGTTTTTTTGTTAATAAAAAGCAAAAAAAATTACAAAGCTAAATTTTCTACCAGCTTAATATTAAAAAAAACCAATAAAAATAATTTTGGAAGAAAAAAACCCACTAGAAAAAACGTTGTAGCAGTTGACAATGTTTTGTGAGGAAAACTACAGTGCTTTCTCCAATAAAATTGACAAAGATAATTTTAGAAAAAAATTATTAAAAAAACCATTTTGAGAAATATTGTAGCAATCCACAGTGTTTTTGTGAGGAAAACTACAATGCTTTCCCCATATGATTTAGTTTTATTTTAATTATAATTTTTAACCAACTCAATATTCACAAAAATAAAATTAACAAAGATAATTTTAGAAAAAAATCATATGGAAAAACACTACAGCAATTCACAGTGTTTTAAAGAAAAAAAAAGTTACAAAGTTAAATTTTCAATCAACTCAATATTAAAAAATAAAATCGACAGAGACAATTTTAGAAAAAAAAATATAACAAAAAAAAGGGAAAAAAAAGAATGTTGGGAACACTGTAGCAATTCACAGTGTTTTGTGATGAAAGCTACAATACTTCTCCACATGATTTAGCCTTATTTGTAATCACTTGTAATTCTAATTATCAACCAGCTCAATATTAAAAAAAAATTGATAAATTTTTTTTTTAAATCATAAGAAAAAAAAACTATGTGGAGAGACATTGTAGCAATCCACAATGTTTTGTGACGAAAGCTACAGTGCTTTCCTCACATGATTAAGTTATATTACAAAGTTAAATTCTAACTAGTTCAATATTAAAAAAATAAAATTAATAAAGATAATTTTAGAAAAAAATATTACAAAAAAAAACATAAAAAAACTGGAAAAAAACCACGTGAGGAAAAACTTTAGCAATCCATAGTGTTTTGTAAGCAAAGCTACAATGTTTTCCCCCACATAATTTAGCATTACTTGTATTTACTTATAATTGTAATTCTTAACCAGCTCAATATTTAAAAAATAAAATTAACAAACATAATTTTAGGAAAAAACAAAAAAAAAAACCATGTGGGAAAAAACACTGTAGCAATCCATAGTAATTTGTGAGGAAAACTACAATGTTTTCCCCACATATTGTAACTGTTATTCTTAACCGGGTCAATATTAAAAAATAAAATTGACAAAGATAATTTTGGAAAAAAAAACCATGTGAAAAAACACTATTGCAATCAACAATGTTTTAAGGAAAAAAATTATAAAATTAAATTCTCAATCAGCTCAATATTAAAAAATAAAAAATCGACAAATATAATTTTAAAAAATAAAAATAAAATAAAATAGAAAAACCATGTAGAAAAACACCGTAGCAATCCACAGTATTTTAAAGGAAAAAAATTTCAAAGCTAGATTTTTAACCAGCTCAATATTAAAAAAGTAAAATTGACAAAGACAATTTTGAGAAAAAAACAAAAAAAAAAGAAAAGAAAAGGGGGGAAAGTACTATAAGGAAAAAAAAAAGTACTATAGCAATCCATAGTAACATGTGAGGAAAGCTACAGTACTTTCCCTCATGTTTTAACTTTATGTATAATAAAATAGAAAAATCATGTGGGAAAACACCGTAGCAATCTACAATATTTTAAAGAAAAAATTATAAAGTTAAATTTTTAACCAAATCAATATTAAAAAAGTAGAATTAACAAAAATAATTTTGAAAAAAAAAACGAAAAAAGGGGAAAGTACTGTAGCAATCCACAGTAACATGTGAGGAAAGCTACAATACCCACATGTTTTAACTTTATATATAATGGTTTTTTTTTTTCTGAAGCTATTGTTTTTAACTATATGGGATAAACGATAACAAAGTCAAGTTTAATTAAAAAGAAAATAATCCCACCAATCTTGTAAACCGGAACAATTTAGGTTACCATAGCAAATAGATAAACCATTTTAACCCTGTAAAAAGGTAAAATGAAAAGAAATAAATTACAAAATTTAATTTTCAATTACATCAATATTAAAAAAATAAACAAAAACAAATTTTTTTAAAAAAGTGAAAAAAATAATTAAAAAATGAAAACAAAATTGTAAAAAAATAAAAAAACTGCAAAAACAAATGAAAAAGTGAAAAAAAAAGGAATGCATTGTAGTGCAAATGGGTATGGGTAAACAGTGAATTCCCCACACCCTTTAGCTTTATGTGTAATGATCATAAAAATATATATGATACACTCATAAATATTAATAAATTCTATGAATATTGATCTTAAAATTATACTTTTTATACTAAAAAAATTAGGATACAACATATCTCTTTTATTGTTCATATAAACATTGAAGGAGATTCTTTCTTTTTAATTTTTTAATTTTCCCTTCTTTTTTATTCATCAATTTTTTTTTTAATTTTATCCTTTAATATTTGCTTGGTTTAGAATTTATCTTTATAAATTATTTCAGTTTACTTTTACTTTCTATGAATTTATTTCAGTATCAAATAAACATCCCGACATTTGATGTATGTTTGGTTTGTGCTTGATTTTATAAGCATATATTTTTATTATCATATAATTAAGTAAAAAATAGTTTTAAAAAACAACGTTCTTAAACCCTATGAATTTCATAACCCGGACCACAGATTTTTAGCGTGTGAAGCCGCAAAATCCAGATCAGTTCAATTTATAGTTGTCTTAATATTACAAAGAAAAAAGATCATCTTGAGTTTTTTTTATATCAAACAACACTTTTTTACTAATTGTCTGAGTTGTCTTTAGACTTGTCGACTAGGTGATGCGAAGCTCTTAATCACATGGTCAAACAACCCTTAACAAAGTAGATAACAACTCATAAAGCCAAAATTCAGGTTTGATAGAACTCTAACCCAGAGGTAACCTTATACTTAAGAACCAAAGATATTGAAAAAAGACTTCAACCTAGAGATAACATTGTATCTAAGAACCCTAAGTATGAGAATGACGCCACAAAGCCAATTAATCTTCAATAAGTCAAATTTATTCTTTGTCCCAATAAAAAAAAACGTGTTGCATAACGTAAAACACAAATTTCTTTCATAAATCCATGGTTGCTGAAGATTTTTTTCTCACAAAACCTTATATAATAGCTCAACTAGTAACCCTAATGGATCATTTTTTAGGTTACAAGCTAATGGATCTAAACTAGTAATCAATTAGTCTAATAATTAAATAAATCCCTAAATAATATCTAATGGTCCAGAACAAAACCAAATAAATAAATAAATAAAATAAGATGATAAAAACAAAGTCTTCATGCTAAAATTTCTTTATGTAGCTCAAATCTCCCATTTTCGACTTTCTTGGCAGATGATAGTTTTGACTTCAAACACATTGTTTTCTCTCGTTTAGATGAATTACTGAACCTACCATATATGGTTGGGCAGCTTGAGATGTCTAGTTTTCATCTCAACTTTAATCGTAGCACAATTCCACCTATAGATCCATAAATATCTCAAACAGTACACAAAGATCTAGTCTGATAGATTTGACAAGATTAGTCTAGTAAGTTAGACCCTTTAAAATAATATGTTCTCAAACTCCATTTGACCTGAAAATTTAACACAATATAATTCCATGTGTCTATTATATCCATGTGAAATTTCAACTTGATCTTGCAAAAGTAGTTAATGAATATTTTAAGGCTAAATTCGGGACCGACTTGGTTCATATCATCCTTCCCTTCTTTAAAAATAAATTGACTTCAAATATTTGTCAAGGAAAACATCTTCTAAGGTCAATAAATCAGTACCAAGTTGAAAAATAGCATCATCATCAAAATCAAGAAGAACTTTGATATACAAGCTCTTTTTTTCAGTCATTCTCCTCTTCTTCAATTTTAGCTGCTCCTCTTTGGACTTTTTTTCCTTATTTTTTTTTACTTTTAATACTATTGATATATTCTGAGAGAGCAACAAACTAAAATAACTATTTTTTTTAAGGAACCCTGACGCAAACTTCTGAGTTCTATACATAAAATAATAAAATTCAAATCAAAGACAACTAAAGCTAAGAAAGTCGAATAAAACAAGAAGAAAATAAATGATATAACTTAATTTAAGAGTTTAACTCAGATACCAACTAATACGTACATCTTGATCAGAAGAGTTTTCCTTTTGTTTATTTGTTGCTAAAAAATATTTATTTACAAGTACAAAAAACAAATTTGATTTATCAAAAATTAATTAGCTTTGTGGAGTCATTTATATACATAGAATTTTTAGATACATAGTTATCTTTGGTTTTAAGTTTTTTTTCAAAAGCACACTTTATAACAATTTCATATAATTTTCTATTGGCTAGATATTTTATATATGTATATGTATGTATATGTATGTATATATATGTATGTATTAAAAAAAAACTTTTGATTCCGGTAACTGTATCGCTAACTATAAGCTAGTTTAAATCTTAAAAAATTAAATAAATAAACATACATAAGCATGCGTTTCTCTAATGGCATGATCTGTCAAACTCTCCATTTCACATTGGTCAATTTCGTGCCCCATCAGATCACCGTACGTACTCCAGACAGAAAATCGCCCAACAAATGTACCTTTAGAATAAAGTGAAAGGAGAAAAAAAATAAGAGGACAAGGGCAAACGAAAATTCAGCATGTCCAGCCCGACTACTTTTCCCGGCAACTCTTGGTCAATTGATGAAATAGACTCCACAAATAGCAAACCTCAAAGGAATTGGTTTGCATGATAAGACTAATGTTCATTCAACCTCATATCTATCAGTATCTTATTCGTATACATAGTCATATTTCTAGAAAAACCTTAAGCATATGTTATTAGAACCAAACCTGAATTTGAACCGATGAAGGCTGTAATTTTATTGATTCATTAGTTGTCTAGTGGTTGTATGCCTGATCTGATCTTATACGTGTTTTTAGCAATGTTATTAAATATCGTCTGATTTAATGGGTTAAATCTAGTGACTTGTTGAATTATGATTTGAACCAGATTGAATTTTAAATTAAATTGAATGAGAGTTGACTCAATCAATCCATAATCCAATCAAAAATTGATTTGATTTAAAAAATAATTTTAAAACGATATCATTTAATTTAAAAAAAAATCTTGGAATAATGGTAATGGACCGATAAAATAATATTTTTAATTTGAAAAAACTATTAACACATGTAGTACATGTGGGCAGCGTATTGGAGCTGCCCACGCACTTTGAGCAGCATGTGTAGTGGCTTTAGGTGCTCAAAAATAAACTCCAACTGCCTCATGTTATTCCTCGTCGTTTCCTCTTTCATTTGGAGTGGTGTGTGGTGTCTAGATGTTTCTGGTTTATCGTCAGTGACGCTTTCTTTTTCTTTTTTCCCTTCATTTCTCTCTCCTAGCCCACTAAATACATGATGGTCCTCATTGTTATTGATATTTCAGATTCGATCCTTTTAGTTTTGATATCTGTATTTATTTCATTTTCCCTTTAGTTAAAGTTTTTTTTTTTTTTGAATTTAACCTTTTCTTTTTAATCTGTATAAATAATGTTTTTTGATTTGGTCCTTCTACTTTTAATTTCTTATTTTAGTCCTTTACCCTTTTGTCAAAGTTTTTATGGCTTTCAATTTTATCATTTATAGTTCTTGTTTTCTCAATGATACTAGTGATTCCAATTTGCTCCCTTTTTTATTTTTATTATTTTTCTTGGTTCTTTTGTCAAAGTTTTATAGTTTTCAATTGTATTCTTCAAATTAAGTTCATGACTTTTATTTTTCAATAATAATAGTGGTGGTGGTGGTGGTGGTTGTAATAACCCGACTTTTTCAAAGCAAAAAACGGTGGTGATTATATATATATATATATATGCCATCACATTAATGATGATTCTCAAAACGGTATTCAGGGGTTTACCATAACAGAATTCATCTCTTAATATAATGTAATATTCATGTGATTTCATAATACAATATTCTCATAACAGGAAATATCGCATACATACATTCATAACATTATGTTTACACGTTCATACATTCACATTCGTGTTCCATTACAATTAATGATGTAAGTAATTTCAGAACTATCGAATGGCAATTAGTAATTCGCTCCTTCCAAATACATAACACCTAAAACATGTTATTACATAATTCCTTTCAAAATATATGGACCCATGTCGTGGAAAGGATTTTCTACGCACTTTGATTGTGTGATGTTCCTATTACAAAAGCAAAATAGATACAAGAATTATAATTAATTTAAAACATTCTAACGGATAACTAAAAGCATATTGTAGTCTAAGTGAGTATAATCATTTTGCTACTCTTTACATACATAATACAACCTTAATATTTCTTCAATTATAATATCCTTACTCTTACATCCCAACCTTCCCATAGGTGTGGTAAGGATTGGAGTAAATTCATTTGCCACAGTTATTTTACTACGTTTTATTCCCGTCATCCTTTGCTAGACCATTAATACATTTATCCATCTTATTCCAACCCAGTCATCCATTTGAATGTCATTAACCATGGCTAATCCCCATATGACCATCCGGCCATCCATCTCATATGTCATTAGCCGTAGCTAATCACAATATATATTGGGTCATCCCTATCGGGTGCCATTGATCGTAGCTAATCATAATATACACACTCGGTCATCCACTTCGGATGTCATTAGCCATAACTAATCACAATTTCCAACTCGGTCATCCATCTCAGATGTCATTAGCCGAAGCTAATTATAACGTACACACTCGATTGTCCATCTAGGATACCTTTAGTCGAAATTAACCATCAACATAACCTGGTCATCTTCTAGGATGTTATTAGTCAAAGCTAATCATCAACATAACTCGATCATTCTTTTAGGATGCCAATAGCCGAAGCTAACTGTAATACTCATTCGAACAATCCATAATAGTTTAGCATTCCCTATATCTCAATAGTAGGTCCTTCATAATACTCGTACAAACATTCCATGACAGTTTAAAATTCATTATAACACAATATTAGATCCTTCATAAAGCTCGTTCAAACATTCCACAATGGTTAGCATTCATTACTATACGATAACAGACCCTCTGTAATGCTCATTCAAACATTCTATAATAATTTAGTATTCTCCATAACAAAATATTATATCCTTCGTAATACTCATACAAACATTCTATGAAAGTTTACTATATAGTACAACACAATAATAGATCCTTTGTAATGCTCGTTCAAGCATTCCATAATGGTTTGGTATTCACTATAACACGATAACTAATCTTTCATAGTGAATTCATTTCAGGAAATTAACATTATGCTAGATGGGGGTGGAAGTCACCTACTTGTTCTTCCTGTGGGGTGTCCTCGTCCGGTCAAAGGTTCGATACCAGTCACACCACTTGATACATCAAATGATCACAAATCAGCACATTTGCATTTGATAATCACGTAACTCGTTACCATACATATTACACAATCATACCATGAAATCATTACAAGCATTTAAGTCATTTTTGACATGGAAATCTATCATAGAAAATCAGCAGCGAAAACTGATTCGCTGGTGACTTAGAATTCAGTAGTGAAAACTGATTCACTGGTGACACAGGATTCGATAGCGAAGCTGATTCGCTCATGACACAGGATTTGATAGCGAAACTGATTTGCTAGTGACTTGATTCACTAATGACATAGGATTCGACAACAAAACTGATTTGCTGGTGACACCAAATTCAACAACGATAACTAATTCGCTGGTGACATAGGATTCGGCAGCGAAAGCTAATTCACTGGTGACACAGGATTCGATGGCGAAACTGATTTGATGGTGACACAAAATTTAGCAGAAAAATTGATTCGTTGGTGACACAAAGTTCGATAGCGATAACTGATTTACTGGTGACACAGAGTTCGATAGCGATAACTGATTCGCTAGTGACACAAGATTTGGCAGCGAAGCTGATTCGCTAATGATATAGAATTCGATAGCGAAAACTGATTCACTGGTGACACAAGATTCGGTAGCAAAACTGATTCGTTGGTGACACAGTTCGACAACAAAAACTGATTCGCTAGTGACACAAGATTCGACAGCAAAAAATAATTAGTTGGTGACATAGGATTTAGCAGTGATATTTGATTCACTAGTGACACAGAATTCGGCAACGTAATCTAGTCTTATGGCTGGCACAAAAAAATGTCAGCGTACTTAGTCTGTTGTTGACTTAGAAATCGTTGACTAAATTATGTCACTACCGACCCAGAAATCATCAACGTAATCCAATTCTACGACTGATGCTGAAATTTTAGCACACATAGGCTACTATTGACTCAGAAATCGTTGATGAAAACTAAATCGTTGCTGACCCAGAAATTGTCAATGCAACCTGATTCTACGGCTGGTGCTAAAATTGTTATAGTGTATATATCCTACTATTAACACAAAAAGCATTGACAAAAACTAAGTCGTTGTCATCCTAGAAATGATCAACGCAACCTAGTTCCATGACTAACGTTGAAATCATCAACGCACATATCCTATTATTAACATAGAAATCGTTAATGAAAATTGAGTCACTGCTGACTCAGAAATTGTCAACACTACCTGGTTCTACGATTGACATTTAAATCATCAACGCACATATCCTACCATTAACACAGAAATCATTGATGAAAATTGAGTCGTTGTCGACTAGAAATTGTCAACGCAACCCAATTCTACGGCTGACATTGAAATCATCAATGTATATATCCTACTATTAACATAGAAATCATTGATGAAAATTTTTTTCACTGTCGACTCAGAAATTATCAACGCAACCTGGTTCTACAGCTGACACTAAAAAAATCATCAGCGTACACATAGATTATTGCTGACTCTAAAATCATTGACGATTTCTGCATTGCTACTGACTTAGAAATCGTCAACACAACTGCTTCTATAGTTGGCGTATGAATTTGTCAACACACACAAACATGCTTTCTATGTTTTCAATTCCTTCATGTTAAATTCACCAACACAAGCTAATAGTTAATGCACATCACATAAGGTTATCATTTCCATCCTATGTCTTGTCCCTCTAAGGATCATGCAATGTTTCTCCATTGTTTCCTTAATTTTTATAGCCTAATTTAATGTCCATTTCCTTAGTTACACATACAAATCATCATATCCTTTACAAGCATAATCACAACAACAAACCATAATTACACATTCATTTAAATGATTCACAATTACACATGTTCATTCATCATACATGAAACCAAAGCATAGATCATAATGTAATTCTCATTTTAGCTCCATCATATATCGAAGGGTCATTAACACATAATTTTGCACTTAACATCAAGCCAACATATTTTCATATAAGTTCTTCAACCACATATGCAGAATTCATGTCATTAACATATGTATAATTTGTGTTTCCATTTCCCATGATCAAACAACTCTAACAAGGTCATCATCTTAGCATTTTATCCCTTTAACTCATATTATGTCCAACCGTTACTATGGTCAGCCATCTTTCCAAGTTTGTTCATTCAAAATTGTTCATTTTCTTTATTAATTGTTTTGGAATTTGGTCCCCCATTTGTGTCCCTCTTTTTAGTCTAGTTTTCTTTAACAGCTGGTGTAAGAATTTTAGGCCATTTGCTTAGGGTTTCTTCTTCCTTTTCAGTCCCAAGGTCCCATGAATAGGTAAAGAAGTGGTATGGTTCATACCTCATAAATTGAACAAGTTCTATGCAGGTTTCGGTGGTCTACTCTTCCTTTTCTTTTTAGTTTTCCTCCTCTCCTCACTTGTTGTCCAGCCAGTCTACTATACTTCCTCTCCTCCGATGTTTTCAGTCATTAACTTATCTCTCTCTAGCTCTCCTTTACTTAGTTGCAGGGAACATATAGTTGGTGTAGGGGTTTTCTTCTTGGAAAGGGTGGTTGTTGTTGTAGTCAAAGCTGCAGGCCGGTTATGGGGAAGGGGTTTAAACTCCTTCTCCTTCCATAGCTTCGGCCACTTCTATTTTTCTCTTAGTCTCCCTTTTTCTTCAATGTTTAAAAGAGGTGCATGCAACTGGGTTGTTAGGTTTTGCTTAGGGAAAGAGGGAGATTGTTGCAACCAAGGCTGTTGGCTGGCCTTTTGGAGGAAAGGAAGAGTCATCTTTTTTTCTCCACCTTGTATTTATATGCTTCATAAATGTGAGGGAAGTGTTTGGGTGGTTGGCTATACATGTTATTATCCTTATTTTGGTTCATCCTAGGCTAATCATAAGTAGTTTGACTTTACATTTCTGTGACTAGTTTTCCGGTATAATTATTATCTTTTCATTGTGAATGTTCAAATTTAAACATTATAGCATGAAGTATGTCTGCTTTGTTAAATCATTTTAGCTCTCAACATTATAGTCATTGATTATTTGAATAAAATTTTAAAACTCTTTTCAAGACTCATTTCACCTTGGTCAAGGATTTCACTATTAATATATACTATTTAAGAACAGATAAAATATATTTTTTAATTCATCTAATGTGATGAATCATCTATTAATCACTCAAATACATTTATATAGTTTATGTTATACCCAATATCTGTATCATTTCTATCATTGATTAGGACAATTTATGGTCAAGATCAAAGCATAACACTCCTTATATAAGATAACTTAGTAATATCAAGTTTAAGGATCACTTATACAACTATCACAAGAGCTTTTCCATAAACATATGTGATCTCTTCATATAGAATTTTCTCATGGGTCAATTCAGTGTACATGTCATATGATAAACACCTGCATATTAGTTTGAAGTATCTCTCATACTTTAGTTTATAAAAGCAGCTGCCTCAATTCATAAAGAAATGAACATAATATGTACCGATATCAACAACTTTAATTAATATCTAATTTTAATAGAATATATTAACTAGGAATAATGTTTTGATGCAAAATAAATCTCATAGTTATAACAACTTTATAATTTTATTTGCATTGCATTTTTTTTCTCATGGACCTTATCTTTATTCTAGATTCATTAATTAAATATTAAATTCATTAATAAGATATAAATTAATATTAAAAATAAAAAAAGATTCTATTAATAATAAATACATTCTATATTAATAAAATCAGTACTATATATAATTGACTAATTAGCTCCCTCACATATTCACTAACAACTCTACATGAAACATTTTAGTGCCAGCAAATGTTTGACCATATAAAGATAAAGAAAAAACAAACAGCCAGAATGCATGTTTTATTAGTTTGGTGGTTTTTATTATTATTATTATTATTATTATTTGGTTAAAGGTATATGGATTAAAAAAAAAAAACTGTAACTATGCCTAGGCAATCGTGAGACAAGTAATTTTGGTTACACCTATCTTCACATATTTAAAACGTGTTTAACATGGTAGCTAAAATATTATTTATTAAAAATTAATTTTTTTATTTAAAATTAATTTATTTTAATGTTTTTAAATTGTTTTTATATGTTGAAATTAGAAATAAATTAAAAAAATAAAAATATTTTAAAAAACAATTACTATCATAATATTAAACACAATAATAAAAGTTGAGCTTGACTTACTTACTCATCTAAGCTTTAATATTTCTTTTTTAAAATTAATTTTGTGAGACATGTGAAAAAAGTGAAAATGGATTCCAGTAGTTAAAATAAAGTTAGAAAGGTGATCAGCACTGCAATTCTAATAAATAGTATATATTTAATAGAAGTTAGATTGAAAGAGACATACAAGGGTTGAAGTCTTCTCCATGACACTAATTGTTTTAAACATGGACCGGTCTAGTTGTCTACCATATTAACTTCATATCTAATTAATTTAGAGTTTGAATTAATTTAGGTTAAAAAAATATTAGTTATACCAGTTAAAAACCTAGATTAATTTTATTAACTTGAATCTTACGTGATCGAAACTTAACTATTAACACATTGACTCTTTTTTTATCAAAACAATTTGTTTTAGTTAATTTTAAAAATATTATTTTGAAATTAACTTAGATTGACTTTATTGAACTAATTTAAACCTTGCTCCAAGTCGGTCCAATTTTTATGTGTCTTGTCTAATTTTGTTTTAATACATAACTAGAGAAGGGGGAAAATTAATCTATTCATTTATTCTTGTTGTTTGTAACCACTTAATTTATAATTTCATTTACACAGTATCTAATATGCACAAAGATAAAATATCTTATTAAAAACTCGTAAATGCTCGTATGATATTATCCATTGTAAGAAATTACTTTATTACTAATTACTGTAATATTTAATA
>Ga0325414_1001840_pt1 | contig 20993 bp, 9 predicted proteins | sample PopdelMetagenome_8_FD_206183 | JGI IMG/M metagenome (GOLD analysis project Ga0325414, IMG submission 206183) | Populus deltoides microbial communities from Bellville, Georgia, United States - Leaf-PdKOR-R3 | ecosystem: Host-associated > Plants > Phyllosphere > Phylloplane/Leaf | place: USA... | reverse complement strand
CTATATTAACTTGTTTTTCTTAGATACATGTTATGTAAGTTTAAAAAATTATAAATCATTTAATAAAATTAAAAATATTTATTAAAATATTTTAATATGTTACAATTATTATTTTATATCTCAAAATCACAACAATAAAATTTTACCAAATACTATTTAGTTACTTTAAATGTGTATAAATACATAATAGATGATATATGACTTCTTAAATTTTATATAATACGTGAAAATATTTTTTTTTAATAAAAGTAACTTTTAAGTTTAAAAAAATAAGTAAAGTGATAATCTATATAGACACATCATTTTAATAAAATTATTGATATAAAACATTAAAATAGATTATATAAAACACTAGTATATATGTACAAGTGATTTAAAAAAGAATAATGAAGAATGTTGTCATGTTAACTAATGGGTATATACCTTGCTTAGTTTAAAAAATAAAGTATTTTTTTTTTAAATATCACCTACTTTGATTTTAAAATAAAATAAATATTAACCAAACACTGCTTGTAGATAAAAAAAAAAAAGGGTATAAAACTAGAATTAATCAGTTTTGATTTAAAAGTATAAAAATACAAAACAAGCTCTAAGTACGTAGAATACGATAATTACGTACATTGAATGCTAATTATATTGTATTTATATTTTATCTACTTTTGTGTAACCTTTGACAAATTGAATATTTAGTGCCAAAATTTACGATTCCAAATCAAAGGTATATCGATCCTTGCACGATTTATTCTTCTTTCAAATTGTTTTTTAAGGCAACCTTTATTAATAAAGGAAGCCTCGCGGCCTAATCAAGTGCTAAACCTGAAGTAATTAGGAGAGAAAATCGTTCCCGCTATCCTTAAATCTTATAAAACCATCCTAATTAAACAAAATTTTAATATAAAAAATCAGGGAGTTGATGCGAAAACAAAAATGGTATGGTGATTAAGTCGACTCTATACTCGCTCCTATGATGTCTCCTACGTTTTACTATATGAAATTATTGTTTTCCTAATTACTTTCGATATTTAGGAATAATATAACGGAGGGAGATGATATTAATTTATGCAAAATCAATGCAAGAATATTAACTATATATATATCAACGAAATCATTGCATATCTGCAGAATATATTAGAGAAGAAAGCCAGAATATATTCTTACTCAAACACATCTTTCTACCAGTACTTGACGCTGATTTTTGTTCTTGACCACAAAGAGAAAAACAAGAAACAAAAATGGGTTTTACTCGGATTCTGTTCTTGACACTGCTTTTTGTTTGGGCTGCCGATGTTCAATGTCAAAACGTCAGGATTTTCAACGTGAAGAAATATGGTGCAATCCCTGATGGCAGGACTGAGAATAGCAAGGTGAGTCCTACATTTGATATGCATAAACTACATATTTAATTAATCAAGTATCTTTTGTTTTTTAATATATATATGTGTGTGTGCCCGCGCGCATTCATGCTGTTTAGGCATTCTTGGAAGCATGGGAAAATGCATGTAAATGGAATGGAAAGGCTGTGGTTTTGGTGCCAGCAGGAACATACCTGCTAGACTCGGTGAAATTTGAGGGCGAATGCAAGGGTTACATGATATTTAAGGTGAAAGGGAATGTAATGGCCGCAAGCAAACTGAAGGATATTAACCAATGGATTACTTTCAAATATGTTAATGGCTTAACTGTGGCCGGTCGTGGGACCTTCGATGGCCAAGGATACAAGGTTTGGCCTTGTAAGATAAACGGACGATGCCAAACTCTTCCTATAGTAAGTTCATCGTTCTTTTTTCTGAGAATTTTCTTTTTTACATTTTACTGTATTCGATGCTAAATACTTTTCGAAACGTGATTTTTTTTCTCGAATTAAACCAAATAACAAAACGTTTTCTTGCTAGCCCGTTTCATTTTCTGAATAAAACCATATTAAATTAAACGAGAATAACTATACCTATGTAATTAGCTAGACATAATAATTAGAAGTACTCTTTGAAATATACAGTTCTGATCTATTAATGCATTTTTCTCAATATCTTTTATATGTGGATTAAGAAATTGATTTGATTGTTGTTTTTTATTATCTTTTGGGCAGTCATTAAGGCTTGAATTCATCAGAAATGGGAAACTGCAAAACATAAGATCAATCAACAGCCAAAATGCCCATATTTCCATCTTTGCCAGCAGCAACTTGAATATCACTAATGTCAAGTTGTCTGCTCCTCAAGATAGCCCTAATACTGATGGGATCAAGATTAGTTCTTCAGAAGAAATCAGGATTACACGCACATCAATCAGTACAGGGGATGATTGTGTTGCCATACTCAATGGGAGTAAAAACACTCACATTTCTCAAGTTTTCTGTGGCCCTGGACATGGAATCAGTGTTGGGAGTATGGGAGGGAATACACTTATTGATAATAAAGACATTGTGGTGGGGTTGGCCGTGACGAACTCCACTTTTACCAATACCAGCAATGGTTTAAGAATCAAAACATGGGCATCTCGCTATGAAGGTCTTGCTTCTGGTTTCACTTACGAAGACATCATAATGAACGACGTCGAACATCCCATTATTATTGATCAGCAATATTGCCCTAGTTCTTCCTGTGATTCCAAGGTATTAATTTGATTGTCTTTCTATTAATTAATAAGCTTTTTCCACTTTTAATCATTGAACTGACAGTGTAATCCATCACCCTTTTCCTTTTCTTTTCTTTGCAGACTGCTTCACGTATTCAAATCAGGGATATTACATACAGCAACATTAGGGGTACTTCGAAGTCGAAGGCAGCAGTGACATTAAATTGCAGCAGCATCGTTCCATGCAATAATATAGTGCTGAAGGATATCAGATTGGTGTATACAGGAAATGAAGGTCCTGCAAGTTCAATATGTTCTAATGTCCATGGCTACTCTTATGGCCTTCAAAACCCACCCCCATGCTTTCGCTCGGCTTAGTTTATATCCATAATTATATGTGCTTAATTGCTAGGGCCTCACCATGAATGAAGAGTTGCGTTTGAGTAGCTTAATCGATGTATGATATCAGGCTGTAGTCTAGTAACCTTGCATGGTCGAGGACCAAATCGTTTATCTTTAAATTAAATAACATTTATTATTGGGTTCATTTTATTACTATTTCAAACTTTATTTATATAGATTATGATCACTACCTATATTTGATGAACCACGATGTTTGCTTGCTAACAATAGTTTTCGCGAGTATTTCTTTTTATGTTACAATTTATTTTTTAAAATAATTTTTACATGAAAATATATTAAATTAATTATTTTAAAGTGTTTTTAAATTATTTTAATATACTAAAGTTAAAAATAAATAAAGAAATTAAAAAAATATTTTGAAACACTTTTAAAAAATACTATACACTGTAATACTAAACACATACTTCAAATATCCAAAGAATTACAAAACTTGTTTGTCTTTAAATTAAATAGCATTTATTATTGTAGTTATTTTATTATTATTATTTCAAACTTTATATATATATATATATATATATATTTACGTAATAAATTATTTTTTAAAATTTTTTTTCTTGAAGGTTTATTAAATTAAGTGTTTTTAGAAGGTTTCGATATAATAATATTAAAAATAAATAAAAATCTTTAAAATATATTTTTAAAAAATTTTAAAAAAACACTTTGTATTATAATATCAAACACATACATTTCAAATATTCAAAGAAGTATAGAATTGGTCATTTCTTTTCAAATTGTTGGGCACGGATTTTATTTTAATCTCTCTATAACAAAACCTTTGCAAAGTTTAAAAAATATAAGTGAATCGAATCATATGCTATAATTTATCTAAAACAAAATAATATGTAGGACATGATTAATGAATAAATTGAAAAGGTAAATTAACATCTTAAGAAATTGAACTTTATATTGATGCATTGTATGTTTTCAAGACAAGGTTCTCAGATATTATACATTTAACGATTTAAATATTTTAGAAAATAAAAAATATAAAAGATAAAGCTTATTCCTTTTTTAAAAAATAAAAAGTTGAGGACGAGAGAAAGCACACGAGTCGAGCCCCTCAAACCCGTCCCGGAAATATATCAAACATAGACGACGTCGTTTGTTTTATGTAGTTTAATTAAAACGAAACCATTGCTTTCTTCTTCCCCACAGGCCTCTGGGAGCTGCTGCTGTGGTTCAAAATTGCAATACAAAAACAGAAACGAAATCGTTTTTTGTGACCTAACCCCAATCAATTCTTTTGCAATGTTAACTCGGGCTCTTTCGAGGTCAAAAATCCCAAATTTCAGTAGCATAATAGTTATCCTTCAAAACCTAACAAATAAACAATCTATTATAGGTCAAACGCAATTGCCACTCTCAAAAGCCTCAAATATCCAATCTTTTTTAGTTCCTGCTGGGTTGCGGCAATATCACGATGGAAGGCCAAGAGGGCCACTCTGGAGAGGCAAGAAGCTGATTGGAAAAGAAGCCCTTTTTGTAATACTTGGATTGAAGAGGTTTAAAAATGATGATGATGAGAAGCTTGACAGATTTATTAAAACCCACGTTTTCAGACTTTTGAAACTGGACATGATTGCTGTTTTGTCTGAGCTTGAGCGACAAGAGGAGGTTTCTTTGGCTGTTAAGGTTGTACTTTTGTTTTCTTTTAGTGTGAATATGTGCTGTCTGTGAACCGTTTGATGCAATGCTTCAAAGAAATGTTGACTTCACGTTCAGTTTATTTATTGTCTTGTGTGATTTATGCTGTGGAGGTTGGTTATTTTCTTGGGTTAGTGAGTAATTTATTGATTTTGCAGATTTTTAGAGTGATTCAAAAGCAAGATTGGTATAAGCCGGATGTGTATCTCTATAAGGATTTGATTATGGCATTACTGAAAACTGGAAAAATGGAAGAGGCAATGAAGTTATGGGAAGATATGAGAAATGAGGATTTGTTCCCGGATTCCCAAATGTATACCGAAGCCATTAGAGGCTACTTGAGGGATGGGTCTCCTGCTGATGCAATGAACATATATGAAGACATGAAGAAGTCACCAGATCCTCCCGAGGAGTTGCCGTTTAGGATTCTGTTGAAGGGGCTTTTACCACACCCGCTTTTGAGGAATAGAGTAAAGCAAGATTACGAGGAGCTATTTCCAGAAAAACATGTTTATGACCCTCCAGAAGAGATATTCGGAATGCTCTGAGGTTTGCATTATGCTATTGATTTCAGTTCTTTAATTTGTATTACAGATTGCATTCATGTTCGGAGGATGGTGATTATGGCATGTTTAGCTCCAATAGAAACAGCGTTGCCACAGCAGGGTTCTTCACGAACCAAAATCATAAAAAATAATAATGAAAAACTTGGGGTGAACAAGTTGTTTTCTGTAAGTTTTTATGGCCAAGACCTTCAACTGAAATGATGCTGTTCATGCACTAAACTCTTTATTTTAAGGAAGAACTCCTTTTGATACTTTTGTATGCTTGTTCATGTATGCATGTGATCAGCTGGTTGTTTTGTGACTAGAGAACAAAACATCTGCAGTTTGTTTTTGTGTTTACTAGTCAGTTCATCCTTGGTAAATTGCTTCATGTGATGTAATCACAAAAAAGGAACTCACAGTTCCCACTGGACTGCTGAAGGGGTAGAGCTGACTTTCTACTGTTAATGCAACTGAAATCTGATTCTTTTATTTCCATAAATTAAAAGTTTTATTAATTTCAGGGCTTCAAATGGTCCATCACTTTACTGGAGTTCGTGGTCTTTCCTCAGCTGCTTAAAGATAACAGCAAATGACCTAATATGACACCATTTTATACTGCGGAAACAAAGAGGTTGCTTTTGCGTGCAAGGACACATCGCACTGCTGTTCTGTTTCAGAGCTTCAGACTCCGTGGTCTCAAAACATTTTGTTTTTTGGTGGGGTGGATTATGGGGAGTCTTACTGTTACAGCGATGCCCTAGGTTAGATTTTTCCGTATATTTATAATTAACAAAGAGCTGTGTCATGTGTTGCCGCGATTGAACTGTCTTTAATCATCTCATCCCAACAGCTTCTTTTGGGTTGTACTTATTTCAGCCTTTGATTCGTTTGAACCTAAAACTTTACGGCATGAAGTTCGCCAGCATGTCATAATCGTGCATCTTGTAGATGTGTTTTTCGATAATGTGGCCATAAACCATAATAATGCAGTAAGGTTTTCTGATTTTCAATTCTCCGAGATTTTTAATGAAATCATCGGGGCTTTGGTCCCAAAGCTTCTAAAACTATATAACAGTACCTGAGGTTTTACGCTTTGTGACGACTCTAGTCCTTCTGTATCTAGAATTATTCATGGTCTGGAGTTTGGTTTGGACCCTAGAAACCGTTCAAACCAAGACAAGCTAATTTTGGAAAATAGAAACTATACCAAACTAAAAATTAATTCAAACCGAATTGGTTTTTCATCCTGATTTGGTGTTTTTAGTTAATTTTTTTTTATTTACTCGGTTTTTTCAGTTAATTAGTTTCTTTTAAATACCTCTAATTTTATCTGTATTGAAATCATATTTTTTAAACCCAAATGAAACAAATCGTAATCACAGTTTAGAAATCAAGAGGGGTTAACTTGGGTCACAAGTTTTTGCCACCTTCTAAACAATATAACGGGTTTTTTCTGAGTTATATATATAAACAGTGAAACATTTAGTGATTTCTAGGTGTAACGTGTTTATATAATATATTTGTAGTCATGAAATATGAAAAAAAAATAAAAAAAAATATATATATATATATATATATATATATATATTAAAATTAAACAAATTGAGATGTTCAGCAACATACATGCCCTTACTCTACATAAAAATCTTAGATTTAAGATGTATAATTTAATTTTTTCTTAGTGCTCATTAAATGCATATAACAATGTCTAGAAAAATGAAAAGAAAAAAAAAAGAATTGTTGTTTTAATGAATTTATGAAGCAAATGACTCCTTATCAATAGAAGTGTTTGTAATTGATTTTTTCTTATTTCTTCAATTATAAATTTTATAATTAATTAAAATATCAGAAGAGATTTTATAAGACTATCCACAGCAATACATAGTAAGACTCTGATACATGACAAAAACTAAGTATGATAGGATAAATTAAAGGTAGAAATAAATAAAGTGTGGTGGCCTTAATTTGTGCTTTAAATTGAATGAAACCCAGATGGCCTTTTCCATCAAAGGAAAAATATGTGGATCGATGGTCTAAGGATTGAAGAGATCCACAGAAATTCTTTGATTAGATAGATTCATGAGGACTTGCAAGTGATCAAGACGTGATCATGTTTATTTTTTCCACCTCCAGAACCAGACTTTTCCAGTACGTAATCATGTTGAAAGCTCCTAGCACTTGTTAGCAATTTGCAACAAAATTATACTGGTAAACTTCCAAGTAAAAGACATGTTTATCGGCAAATTAAAATTATTAAAAAATATCTTTTTAATAAAAAATAATTTAAATAACATTTTATTGAATAACAAAACACACTTCTTGGCTAGTTAATGAAGACTCCCCGTCAAATTCTGGGTTTGCTCTTTAGAGATTATTAGTCCGAGTCTTACAAATTTCAGGATCATTGGAGGCTACATAATCATTAATTTCAGAGCCTGTAGAATTAATCCAAGTACGCGCAAGCTGATCCAAACATTTATGTTAGAAAAAACAACTAACCGCTCATTCTTTGTGAACCAATGATGTTGACAATTAAGTGTGCGCGCGCGGGGGGTTTTGGAGGTGGAATATATCTTTTTTATGGTTTAAGTAAAACCCTGCTCATTATATGATTAAGTATCAACACTAAACAAGATTAGCAGGATCTTAACTTATCTCCAAAGAATAAATTTGTCACAAAAATCTTACCTAACTATCATCCATATGAAAGATATAGCGAGTACTACTTTAACTGTTATATAAGAGTACTGATCTTCAAGAGACTGGCTTGTGTGCTTGGATACGAGTGGCATCGTACGCAATAGGGTTGAGGTAGAATCTCATTTGGTATTTCAAGGGAAGGTGGCTACTTGTCAGTGTGATTTTACCTGGATTATGATGTATTTTAAGAGTATATTTAACATGAAAAAATATTAAATTAATATTTTTTTAATATTTTAAAACATTATGCAAATATAAACATAGGGTCACTTCTGTTGTGCTCAAAAATAAAAAAAAGACAGCAATCTTATCTAGTTATCTAAGGGGATCAAAAGATTGTAGATTTCTTCAAGTCTCTATCTCTCTCAAGGGCATGGAAGTTATTATATCCATGAAGATCACGCCTAGGGAGGGCCATTGGTTGGAACTTGGAAAAAAAGATGTGAGTTTTCTGAGGTTTTAAGCTGATGTGACTCTACAGAGCAAGAGAGGGTCGATTTATCCGCATTGCTTGGTAGGGCACACGGCACAAATTGGAACGTCCACTTAGGATGCCAAGTGGACCCCATGAGACACTTATCCATTTGTGTTGAAAAGATGACATTTATATGCAGAAAGATCAGAGGATGTTAATCAATGAGGAAGAGAGTTGCAGAGAAAATCCCCACAAAAAGAGATTATTTTATATATATAAAGTAGTAGTAGTCCAAGAGTGAAGCTTCCTTCCTTCTTTTCTTTCTCTTTTTCAAAGTGATGAAGGCACATGGGCGGCACAATCAGTGCTGTCTAGTGTAGGAGGGATTATGTATATATCTGTGTCTGCTCTCTTACTCTCTCCAAGATCTTATCCCAGTCTTTCTTGCAAGCTAGCTAGCTAGGTGGTTGTTGATAGAGTTACTTGGGGAGGTAGTTTTGTACTTCAACTGGTCAGGAAATAAGATAATGGACAGTAACAAGCAAGGGGCTTGTTTTTCTTCTTCTTCTTCTTCATTCACAGCCGATCTTTTTGGCACCACTGAATCAGCACCAGTATCTTCAGCTGGGATTTTTGCTTCTATGTTTCCACCTCCGTCTACGGTATACTCTGACACTAGTTATATATTCCATCCTCATGTCCTTTGTATGGTTTTTCTTTTGTTAATGTTATCTTGGCCAGAACTTAAATTTCTTGTGTAGAAAGCTGTGCTACTTTTGAATGTAACTATGTTGTTTAATTATGGATACTTTTGAAGTTTGTATTTATATGCCACACTTCATGCTGTTACGTGGGTTTGACTTCATTTAATAACTGGGAAAAGAACTGTAAAAATGAAGGGAAGGAAGGTTTATATTTGTCCAACTTGGAATTCCTCTTATCTGATTTTATTCTTAGTTTAATGGCTTCTTAATGTAAAAGACTTTTCTTAAATATAGATATAAACTATTTCATCTTGAATGGAAGTATGAAGATCAACTTTTTCACTAGCCTCTTCTTTATATAGAGCATCTTCATATTTGTTGGTATCTATGCTTATAGATATATGGATGCTAGCCCTGATTAAGTTTGCTTAAACTTGTGTGAACTCCTCCGTCAGAATTCGGGCCACCGTCTAACTTGTTTTCAGGATTCAGGTTGTAGGGAGGAAGTCTTCAGGCTCTGAGGTGACAGGATCTTGGCAAAAACAGTCCTATGGAAATCAAGCGTGGAACGCCAAACAAGGATCTCCAGGTTTGTGATTAGCTCTTGTTATATCTGACTATATTTCTCTTTAAGAACTTCCATAGAGTTTAGAAGAACTTGTTCTGTCCTAATGCTCACTGCATGTAAGACCTTTTTTCACTCCCAGACAATGCTCTTGAACTGGTCAAGTGCTTGTTGGTGCATTTAGAGTTTTCATTAATTCTGTTCTATTTAAAAGAAAGGCTAATTTCCTGATAATCTGTCTGTTTCCTAATAATAAATTAGCCAATAGCCAGGCTGCAAGCTATAGCATGCCAGACAAGGACAGAAATTCAGTTATCCAGGAAGAAAGAGTGGAACCATGTCATCTAAGTTCATCCCTTTACTACGGTGGACAAGAAAACTACTCTCAATCCCCAAGTACTCAAATGGCTGGATCATATCCCATAGTGAGTCTTTGATTAGTTGATGACTAATTCAAAACGCTATGTTGTGATATTTTCAGCATGATAAAAGTAATGAGATAATACATCAAAGTAAATGTACTAATGTACTTTGTGAATGAATTAGTTCAAGAAAGATGGGGGAGAAGATGATCCTAACGGCAGCAACCCTCACAGTGCTTCCAGAGGAAATTGGTGGCAAGGTATTATGCTGCAGAAGGGCCTAGAAGTTTACTAACTGAAGCTGCTGTTATAGACTATAATTTACAGTTCTGATGTGCTTTTCTGCAGGTTCGCTTTATTATTAGGACCGTGCTTCCCTTGGCAAATGAACTCTCCACCTATTTTTTAAGGTACATCAATTCACTGCACTCCACTCCACATAGTTTACTATAGTTGTAGGCATTCGTAAGTGTTTTCTCTTTTGTTGTCTCAACACTTAATTCTGCAAAATTTTAACAAATAGTTATAAGCCTCTCACTTTTGGCAATTCAGATAAAAGTTGTTTCATTTCCTCTTGAAGCAGAAGCATGTTTCTTAAAATATTTGATAGTACAGCAAATGTGCACATAATACAATGATTGTGGTGGTTGTATTTTTCCAATACCCCCATTTATCCACAAGGAGGGAGCGTGGTGATGATTAAAGTATTAAACTAAATCAGCTAAAGAGATGTGATCAGACTTGCAGATAGAGAAATCGTGCTCTGAGTTGAGAAACTATAAATGAACTTTCTTCGTGGTTGTTTATCTAATTTATTGTTTTATCTTGTTTATTTTGCAGGAATTCATGAAGCCTATGTGATAATTATGAAAGAAATGTGTAATAATTAGGTAGCTGACATGGAAAGATACTGTCAGCTATTTGTAATGGTTTTTAACAAGGGCCAAAACCATCATGAATTCAAGTCACATGATTTCGATAGTTGCAGTCTCAATACAACACTCGCTACCAGTTTCTGCTCTTACCTAGGCTGTTCAATAAGGTTCAAATGCATTGCATTGAATTTTAGCGTCTTGATATTCAACTCTTAGTTTGTCAAGTTTATGTGTCATTAATGATGTTTGTAGAAATATATGAAAGGTAAACACAATAAATAAGCTCTCAATCTTCTTTTAATTGGATACGCTGAAATTTACAGCTTTGAACTATCAAGTTCACATAAGTACATTATAAATTGCTCCATGCTCCGTTAGATAAATCACTCGGAAGTACTTACTGCCAATGACACTCCTTTTAAATTCTCTAAAAATGAAGAAGATAAAGCTATTCCAGTGCCAAAATTGTCAATCAAGTTGTCTAGCAAAAACTTTTAGTTCATACAGATGTGAGGGTATCACAGTTGCATACAGAAAATAACCTCTCTTAGCTTTGGGTTGCTAAGTTCATTTGTAAAGGCATAGTTCTGCAGCAACTGCAAGAATAGGTGCCTTGTGAATTGTGATGAGGCCATGTGGTCTTTGATTTGTCTATGCTCGAGGCTAATGTAAATCTGCAAATTCAAAAACAATAGAAAATTGTGAGGGAACAAAAAAGACAGGAACGAGTATCAGTAGCAAATCACAAGCCAATTTATCTTCATGAAATCATCGGCAATGAGCAATTACAGTGCTTAGGAATTGTCACAGAAACTTTTGGCTTTGCTGCAGCTTTTTTGGATGTTTAGAAAGCATAAATAATGTAGTATGCTTTTTGTCCTGCTTTCTTCTTAAGGATTTATCCTCTTCGCTCCCTGAGTGCTTCAAGCTGACTGCATAGTACGAACCAGCATCATCTTGAACGAAAAAAAGAAGGGATCTTCTTTTGATTATTGCATTATCAGCTCTCTCAAAAATTGAATTTGAAATGATGCTGCTATCTTAATTGAATGGAGATTGGTAATGACAATAATCCTCTCTTTTGCTATTGTCGTTTGATATGCAAAGGAATAGCCTTTCATAAGCAGCTGCCATTTTCGTGGCAGTGAACAATTGCAACCCTCTCTGCCTAGAAGCTTGGCCTTTCATCTCCAGAACTCTTCTGCCATCTTCCCAGACCCTATAAAGTGTATTTTTCAATGAAACTACCATAGGTGAAAAAGTATAACCTATTTCTGTGCTAACAATCACAGATCCAGTAATGCTGGCTACCCTTGTGGACATCACTGACTTACCAGAAAGCATTGCTTCTAATAAAGTATGATCCAATCCCTGTGCTCGAAGAGTTGGGTTTACAAAAATATCTATTGCATTATAGAAGCTCGCCAGCTGAGCTTGTTCCAATGGTCCCAAAACTAGTGTATTGGTCCCAAGATCTCTGTATCTATCACCCCAAGGACCATCTCCAGCAATCAGAACAATGGTGTTTTCACGAAACGTACCATTTTCCATAAGCATCTGCTTCAGAGCTTCAAACATTAAGGGGTGTCCTTTATCCTTCACTAACCTCCCTGCCATGCCTAAAACCAAAGATCTACTCTTTGCAACCCCAAATTTCTGCTTAAATGCCTCACCTTTAGCAGGATCTGGCTTGAAAATCTCCTCATCCACACCATTGAGAATAACATGAACTCGTTCTTCTGGGATCATATAAATCCTTCTCAGTATATCTCCAGCATGATCACTAGTAGCGACATGGTGGGCATAGTGTGGAAAAAACCTGACCTCTTCAACAACCTTGGTAATTCTTTCAGTCAACGCATATGTTTGTTGTTCATCAGGATTCCGAAGAAGTTCTTGAATGATGTCAGTATGAATGGTTTCATATGCAATTCCATGCCAAGTAACCGCTAAGTTGGTGAGGTTCCGTGACCGAGTATGCAACAGCCCAACACTTTCAGTGTGGACTATGTCAAAGGCTTTCCCAGTTGAGTTTTGAGTTTGAAATTGCTTCCAGACAATAGCTTGGTCCAGATAACCAGCAGCTGTTGGTTTTGAGAGGTGGAAATATAAGTTGCTCATCGGATACCTAGGGAAGGAGGAGTTGGAAGGAGAAGTGGTGAAAATGTGAAGCTCATGCCCTCTTTTGGCAAGAGCAAGATGAAGGGTCAGGGCATGCCGCTCAAGTCCACCTGCAAGAGATCTATGGGGCCATTTCTTGACAAAGAGTGCGATCTTAAGATATTTTGAAGGTAGTTTTGATGGAAATGAAAGATGATTCCATGCCGAAGGGAAAGAAAGGAGATTAATGGGTTGGTTTTCCTTCTGCGATATCATTTGGTTACTGTAGCGGTAGGAGCTAGAGCATTGAAACCAAAAGAGGAATGAGACAAATGAGAAAGCAGATAGCAGTGCGATGATGAAACAGAGACAACGAAAACTGAAGATAGTAGCCATGGAAATGTCAAATGTGAGTTTTGATGCTACTGAACCTTTTTCTTCAGGAAACTAACATAAGTAATAGGCACAGCATCGATTTAAAACATGAAAGCAGTTATGAGATGAGGAACCAAAAGGAAGGATCAATGCAAACAAAACCTAGAAACTAACAAAAAAACATTTTTTTAGTGTCAAAACCAGTTCTTGAATTGAAAGGCACCTGCACATGGGTTCTATCAGGAATAGTACAAGAGATGCAAATCCCAGAACCCGTCCATTTTAGAGAATTGTTTATGGGTTATTTCAAAGGAAGAAAAATTTTGGTTAAGCAATCACATCATGGATTGGCTACAGAGATTAATTAGCCTGCATTGATTTCCTGAACTCATTACTATATTGCAATAAAACAAATTTCACGCCATTGTCACTGCCAACTCCCTGAAACATGGCAACTTCATACAAGCGACAGCAAGAAGCATTCCCAATACAAAATGCAATTAAAAACTGTGAAATCCAACAATACAATGTACCTAAACCATTAAATCACATCTAATAGCAGAACTGAGGACGGTACAATACTGCTTGTCGATCGATCCTAGAAAGTCAAGTCACTGTTTTCAGGTTAAACTAAAGACAGTTTCTTAGGAAACGTCATATAAGGAGCGCTTAAGTGTGACAAATTGCAAATTTTATATCTTTCTACTCCACCAAGTCCAAGTTAAGTATAAATGGATTAAGATACACACTCAAGCAACAAAAGTAAGCATCTTTCACTCAATTTTTTTAATCAAAGATTCTCAATTTTTATTTACTAGTTCAGTTTCCAAGAGACCAATATAGGTCCATCTCACAACTTTTACAATGTATTGGAAACAATTCATTGACAGCAAGATCAAAGAAAACAATATATATTCACATAGTAGCTAGCTAATTAATTCTTCAAATCTCCCTAAGCTAGCGCGCAAACGCATAAAGCATAAGAAAAACATATATTACCAAAGCCGAAGGGACCAAAATAACCAGAGGAGTAACCGCAGCAAATGTATGCAAACTCCCACAGCCCAGAACCCCCAACTTTATTTGCACCAAGTCCATCAAAGCCATCATCAAGAACCCGCATCCAAAAACCGACCCAAACCCAGAAACCAAAGTCCCAGCCCGTAAAGCCACCAAGTTAACATGAGCCAGGGGAGCACTACGCACCACCCCATCAGAATCATCATCTTTGTTAGTATCAAAAATCTTGATGGTTTGCTTGACAGCCAAAGCAATGAGACTGGAGAACAGAAAGGAGCTGAAAGAATAGACGTGGAAAGCGATGAGATCCTCTACGATGGAAGAAGAGGCGATGCAGGAAGTATCAGTGATAAGGGTGGTGGTGGGGTCAGGTGCCGTGGGGTACCATGCAAGACCAAGAAAGAGTGCTAAGGTGAATAAAGAATTTACGTTGACGATACCATCTAAGGCCATTATGTGGATTCTGGTAGTTGTAATTGTATGATTGTTACGTGACATTTGCGGAGAGGACGGAGGAATAGTGGCGGTGGTGGTCGACCTGCTGGTGGTGTTGGAGGTGGAAATATTACAATGCACAGAGCATGTATTTGTGTACATAGAAGAAGGATCGTTGAAGATAGGAAGTTAGGGATATCGTATAATGTTGCCTTGTTTGTGATAGCGTGTCTTTTCCGGCAAGGCAAGGGAATGATCGAACCGTGAAGATTTTGGAGTGTTGAGTGAAGAAACCAAATGGCCAAAACACGCTTTCATTGTTAAGACACAGTTGTACTTTCACTGTGTGGTTGATGATGCTTCGGTGCCTTTTCAACGACATGCCGTTTAGTGCTCGTGTAGTGTATCCATACATAAAAACGACTTCCAGCCCGTTTGATCTTGTGGGGTGCGTTCTTTATAAAAAATTTAAATTTTTTATAAAATTAATTTTTTTATGATTTTAGATAATCTTGATATATCTAAAATCATAAAAAAAATTAATTTTAAAAATAAAATATATTATTATTTGAATATAATTTTAAATAAAAAATATTTTAAAAAACAATCAACATTAAAAAAGAATGAACTATAGTGGTTGGGCATAAATCATAATGAATGCATGAAAGCTCTGAACAATACACATGAAAAGAGCCGTAGTATGATCTCAAATTCTATTTATTTTTGTATTTTAAAAATGTTTTTTAAAATAAAATAAAAAGAATTTTATTTTTTCTTTACTTCAAATTAAATTAGTTTTAATATGATAATATCAAAAATAATTTTTTTAAAATATATATTATTTTAATACATTTAAAATAAAACTTTAAAAAAACAAACATATTCTAGGATCTAAAATATAACCTCATGACATTGATACAACCTCTAAGTTGGTTGATATATAGCAGGCTCCCTGTCGTTATGGTTTATATAAATACAGTCCAATGGCTTCAAAATAGGCATTTGGATGCTTGGCATTTTAATTTTGCGACAGCCTAAAGTCCTCTCCCTTCAAAACCAACTTCAATTACAGTTAAAAATTTTCTATTGGGCAAGAATTTAATTAAAGACCAATCATAAAACACCAAGTGTCATCCAATTCTCCGTAATAAAGAATTCCAATTGGAGTTGTTTTTAGATAAAATAAATAATTTATCACGAATTTAAAATGACAAACACCTGATTATATGTTTCAAAATCGCTTGGGTATGTACTTGAGGATCGAGCGCAGTAGTCAACTGCGAGACTTGTTTTGCTCCCATCCCGAGTTCGATTTTTTATGTGCACGCTTGTCACTCCCGCAGTGCCTTACCTGCTCCCTGGGCTTGCAGGATATTCAATGAGCCGTGGGATTAGTCGTAGTGCGCGCAAGCTGACCCGGACACCCATGTAAATCAAAAAAAAATCACTCGGGTATATTCATCATAAATTAATATGGCAAAGACTTGTGTCATTAACCTAAACTCAGCCGAAGATGAGATTCATAGGTTAAATCATGATCCTAGGTAATAGTTGTGAAATTTAAATTGGTCCGGTAAGTCTATACTGGACTGGATTGAAAAAAAATAAAAAAATAATAAAAGTTAGTTGATATAGTCAAAATCAAGCTCTTAACTCATTGAGTTAAAAATAAAATTGATCAAAATAATATTATTTTGATTTTTTAAAAACAATTAAAGGTTGATTTTCTTGATCTATAAACCAAATCTTGTCTCAAATCAATTCAAGATAGAGTTTTACAACTCTGAGAATAACCGTTGGTACTTGGATTATTTACGCTTACAAGCAACACCGTTGTATAATTTTTTATTTATTTTTTAAATTTTATATTTTTATATCAGCACATTAAAATTATTAAAAAATAAAAAGATATTTTCAAGTAAAAAAATTAAATTTTAATTAAAAAAAAGAGGTTAGAATTCATTTTCAAACACCATGGAAGCTTAAAACTTGAGAAAACCGGTGGTGGACCGAATAAGATAGCAAGACTCGTCTCCTCGACATAAATGACACGAGGAGCAATCCGTGTCGATAAGATTGCCGATGGCCCATTTGAGAGCCAATTTGCTTCCCTTTGAGAAATCAATCCATGTTCCTATTTTTTGTCATCTTTTCTTGAGATTCACACGAAAAACTAATGGAAACTACCAAGATTGGCAGATGCGGTTTAATTTATGTAATAAATACCAAAGACAAAAAAGTTGATAGGCATGCGGGGTTCTGTTACCCAAGGACTTGTTGAATTGCTGGTTTGACTCTTGTGCTAGCGACAGATTTACTTTCTGTGAGAGCGTTAAAAGTTTATTTTTTAAAATATTTTTTATTTATGAATATATTATAAAAAATATTTTTTACTTTTTAAAATTTATTTTTAATATTAATATAAAAAAATAAAACTATGAAGAGACAGATAAAAATATAAAAATAAATATATTTTTATGATAGTTTTGTAGTAAAATAAATATATTTTTATGATAGTTTTGTAGTAAAATAAATATCCTAGGGTAAGATCCTGGTCATGTGTTAGGAGGATCAACCTGAATTGACCCCAGTCAATATGAAATAAAAATGATTATTATCATAGTTTTAAATTTTATTCGGAGGTCAACTCAGGGCAAGACCTCGTTCACGGATCGGGAGAGTCAACTCAGGTTGACCCGGATCATTGTAAAAATCAAAATTGTTATTATTATAATTTTAAAACTCGACTCAGTGGTCAACTAGGGCAAGGCCCAAGTCACATGTTAGGAGGATCAACACGGGTTAAACCGAGTCAATGCATGGATAAAAACGATATTATCATAGTTTTAAAACCCGACTCAAGAGTTTACTCGAGACAAGGTTCAAGTCATAGGTTGGGAGGGTCAACTCGGTTAAACTAATTTTTTAATTTTTTCTTTCCAAAACATCAACGGGTTTTTGACCCGTGTTTTATCCTAAATTGACCTGAGTTTTTGACAGGATTAAGTCGAGTCAATTCTTTCTCTATTTTTTCTTAAACTCGGACTAGTTCATGCCCAAGATCAACTTGTCAAGTCAATCCTAATTTTATAAATTGGGTTGCTATAATATTATTAATTTCAACACTCAATATAAACTAAAGTAAAAACATATCGAATTAATTTTTTTAAAAAATATAAGTTTGATAACAATATATATATTAAGAGTAAAATAAACTTTTTTATATTTTATTTTGTCTTGTCCACCGTAAGGAAAAAAAATACAAAGACAAACACTTTGTATTGTACATCAATACTAAACACAATTCCATCTCAATCTCATTTTCTATCTTGTTTTTTTTGTCTCCATTGTCTCTGTCTCTTTTGTCTCGGGATAGCAACCACACGCTACCAACAAGAATTTTTCTAGTTTGTTTTTTGTTTTGGAAGATACTATGCTCAATCCCAACAAATTACAAAAACCTAAAGGATGTGGCCAGATCTCTATATAAATATTATATTTTATTGTTAATTGGAACAATAAAAAAACAAATTTTCCATTCACATAACAAATCAAATGAACTAGTCTTGGAGGGTAAATGAGTCTTTTCTCTTGGTACATTTATCATTCTTGAATTGTTTGGGGGCAACATTAACTTTTTGCAACTTTCTTGAACAATCAAATTACTTAATTGCCCTTGAAAGCAAAAACAAACAATTAACTATGGTCTAGGGGCTATTTTGATATTTCAATTTTTAAAGCACAATGTAGTGACTCTATTATCCTTAACATTAAAATACTCAAAGCTTGATCATAATGGCTTATTCGTCATTTCATGATGGTTTTTTCATGATAATTATTTTGTTATAGGGGCAATGCCATGTTTTGACAAATAAAAGAAAAACACAAAAATTGTGGATTGGAATAGTAAAAAAATAATTTCACTCTTCAAAAAAAAAATCATGTGAACTAATTTTAGAGGGTAAATGAATCTTTTCATAGGATCCATTTATCATTCTTGAAATTTTTTTGAGGTAGCATTGTCTTTTTGTAAAAAAAATTTGCATAGTTAAATTACTTGATCGCCCTTGAAAGAAAAATAACACTTAACTATGGTCTAGGGGCTATTTTAATATTTCACTTTTTAAAGCACGGTGTAGTGACTTCATTGCCTTTAAAATTAAAATTTTCAAAACTTAATTGTAGGGGCTTACTTATCATTTCATAATTCAATGATAATTATTTTGTTATAAGGGTAGTTTCGTGTTTTGAAAAATAAAAGAAAAACTAAAAAGTTACACACATGTTAGTCGCTCTATCACCTTCGGACAGCGTGTGCGACTTACTCTTTTGTTCAAAATTGTTGTTCTGCTTTATCATTCAATTCGTCTCAGCATTCTCCTCTTCCCTAGTCGGCAGCGTGTGGTCAACGGACCATCGACTCAGCACTGACAACCTTTTTTTCCTTTCTTTCTATTTCCTCCTAAAAATTCATCTCTGGCCATCCAAATTTACAGATTAGCCCTTTGTTTTTTTTCTTTAGATTTGGTCCCTCCTTTTTTATTCCTATTTGTTTTATTTAATCAATTTTTAAAATTGAATCTTTTTTTTTTCATTTTCATCCTCCTTTAATTTTGTAGTCTGTCATATTTGGTTCTTATTTTTTTTGTTTATATTTTTTTTTATTTGAGTTGGTTTTTGAATTTGATTTTTTTTCCGGTTTCACCCTCCTTCATTATTTTTTTTCTTCTTTCATATTTGATTTTTATTTCTTATATTACTATTTGTTTTTGCTTTGACAAGTTTCTAGATTGATTTTTATATATATAATTTTATACTTCAATATTAAATTGGTTGAGGATTGGACTTTTTGATTGAGCACAAATATGAGATTTCATAGGTTATGATTTTGGAAGATTAGCCCAGATTTAGGAGATTCTTCCAGGTTTGCTTTGCTTTCTATATTATTAAATTAGGGTTGATTTTATATATATATATATATATATATATTGTTAAATTAACCAAACTTATTAAACTCTATGAACTAAATCTTGGATTTTTTTAACTTCTTTAGAAATCCTGGCGTCGCTTGGAATTTGTTCTTCTTAAATTCATAAAAATTTGACATGGCCTGTAGCATTGCGTCAGCCACCGATTTAAGTTTACTCAAGTCACTTTTTAAAAAAAGTTAATTGTTTTTTTGCTTTCAACCTTCAATATTTGATTCATTATAATTGAGTTTCATAATTTGTTTTATCGTGGGTTCCATGGTCTTATCACGATCCTATATCCCGGATCACGAGTTTCATATGTTAACTATGGTTAGTCTGATCGATCTAAGGTGTCATCGTCTTGATATTTTTTTAAAAAAATATATCATCTAACAGATCATCATTTTTAGAATTTTAAATATGTTTTAACCGGTACACATCAATTCGTTTACTTTTTAATGTCTTTATATTTTTTTTAAGGTTGAAAAAAAAGTGATCCAGACCCATGGCATAACACGAGGGAAAAAAAATTAGTTAAACAATAACCCATGCATCTACATTATTGAGATGATTAAAAAAAAGGGTTAATTTTTTTTGATAATATAAAAAATTAATTAAAATGTCATTTTTTAGATGCGCATAAACCATGGGGTCCATTATAAAAAAAAATTATATTTTTTTTTTGTAAGAGAAAAGAATAAAATTATCGATTTATTAAATAAGTCATCATTATGAGAAATTATTAGATATGCCCTTATAATAGGTATGGAGATTTGGTGCCACGTATCCCACCACTCATCCATGGTTCCAACATCGGTATCAGGGAACAACAACAAACAAGCACATGAGATTTTCTATGGAAATAAATGAAATTATTAAATATGTCAAGAGTTATGCTCCGTTTTTTCACAAAAATTCATGAGACCTGTTATGAAAGAAATTTTATGGTGTTCAAGAATAATCAAGTATTTTATTAGTTATTCTATAGATTTATTTTACAAAAAGAAAAAAGATAAATCTTACATAAGAATATTTTTATTATTTTTTGTTGGTTACGAGTTTCATTTTTCTTTTTCTCTTTTTGTTTTGTGTATTTTTTCATTATAAACCAAGAAAGTAACTAATATAATATCATTAATTACTCTTTAAATACCATAAAATTTTATGTAAATATCACTGATATAATATCTTAACATTGCTTATCACATTGTATTTTCATTTGGATCAAAATCTAATTAAATAACATTAAAGGAGGTGAATTCACTAATCACCTCCTCACATCT
>Ga0325414_1001830_pt1 | contig 21054 bp, 9 predicted proteins | sample PopdelMetagenome_8_FD_206183 | JGI IMG/M metagenome (GOLD analysis project Ga0325414, IMG submission 206183) | Populus deltoides microbial communities from Bellville, Georgia, United States - Leaf-PdKOR-R3 | ecosystem: Host-associated > Plants > Phyllosphere > Phylloplane/Leaf | place: USA... | reverse complement strand
TTGTAACTCTCTTAGTGAAAGATACAAAAAACATTTCAGAAATTCTTTTGTATTATCTTGTCATAATCTGCCAAACCCGTGACCAAGATCATGAGACTGCAATAACCTCATAAAAAATAAATAAAAAAAATTATAAAGTTTAATTTTCAATATTCATTGTTAAAAGTTGAAAATGAAAAAAAAAATCAATCTAAAAACAAGACACAATAAAATGATCTGAGTCTACTTGGGTTAACCTGCAAAACACATGATCCGAGTCATAAGACCGGGATAACCTCATAGAAAGCAAACTAAAATAAATTATGAAACCTAATTTATAATCAATCTAATATTGAATGATGAATTTGAAAAATTTCCAATTAAAAAAAAACAACTTGAGTCACCTAGGTTAATCCGTCAAATCCACGTCTCAAGTCATGAGACTAAGATAACCTCATAGAATGCAAACTCAAATAAATCATGAAGCTTAATTTCCAATCAACCTAATGTTATGATGAAATTTGAAAAAAAAATTGTCAATTAAAAAAACTAGTCAACCCATCAAACTCGTGACACGGGTTATGAGATCGAGCTAACCACGTATAAAGCAAACCACAATAAATTATAAAGCCTAATTTTCAATAAATTAAATATTGAAGCATGAAATTAGAAAAGGAAATATAGATTCAGAAAAAAAAAAAAACAAAAACAAAAACAAAGACAAAAAAAAAACTATTAAGATGAATAGTGTTTTGTGATGTGGTGCACTGTAAAAGCACCATCTCTTTTAGTTTATACCATAAAATAATTGCTTTAAAATTAAGTGTTCTTTTTTAATAAGAAAATTTCATTTTGTTAGATTTGGATGCTTTTGTAGGTAAGGTCAGATACATACTTCAAGTCAAGTCTAGGACCTCTAATAGAGTAGTTTCTAACTCGTTGGATAGGGGTTTAACTAGGATTAAATGTTACTCAAATATCAAAAATATTTGGACAGGTTGTTAAAGCTTAACTCCAAACATAGGCCGGTTAGATTAATGAGGGATAAGGCTACCATCACCAACTCAGTGCTGTCACTTTCATCATCACTTCCACCAGTAGTGCCATCACTGCTTCCACCACAGTAGTACTGCTGTCAATTCAACACCATACAACCATAGCTTCATGCTAAAACATTTCATGCGTTTAGCACTCTCAATTAACTTTCACAACTTTAGTCCTCGAAATTCACTCCCTTAATATATATTTCTGTAGCATGATGCCCCCTGTTATATAACCTCAAACCAAATGGTATTTTCTGTGGGTCCAAGCTAGAATTAGATTTACTTTCGGTGATCTAGCAAACCCTTGCCTATGCAATTTTATTGTGATCACAATCCAATAACATTACACACCCTAACCATGTATATCTTTTCTAGCCTTGTCTCCTTGGCAAACCAAAAGCAAGTTACATACCTGATTCTGTGCCAGCAAGACAATTATCTCAGCTGCTAAATAGCCATTATTTTCTTCTCAAAATTTACCAATTTCATTCCCAGTGCAAAAGAAAAACCCTAAATCTCTTATTTATAGTGGGCAGATTATCTATAAGGAAGCTATATATTGAGGGCATATTATTCAAATTTCATTCTCAATTAGCGTTGGTTCAATTGCCCACCTTAAAATTCAGAGGGAAGAACTGTGAATATAGCTTTTAAAATAAAACTCCCAGGGCTCAAGTGTGTGCCAGGGCTCAAGTGTGTGATAGTTGATGCCTTGGCATCCCATCCATTCAAATGATCACTTTGAATAGTCCAAGTACCCTTGTGCCACAGAATCATATTCTATGGATAATGAAACAACGATTTTCCCACCACAGCATTGCTTTTGAGTTGAGTGAAGCCTCAAGCACCCTTCACTCCTGGGATTACTTAAGCCTCCCAACTCATCTGGTGATCATTTAGCTTTCTCCTATGCCATACAAAATTCCTCCTAATTCTCTTTATCAAACAGCCATAAAGACTGGAATCTTAAACAGTGACAAATAATACAAAACGATATTAGATAATAGTGACTGAATAAAAGTAATCCGACCCCCAGTGACAGAATCACCTTCCCACCAGTCCAATCTCTTATTGACTCAATAATCAGATCCTGAAAAGAAACAGGTGCAGCTAGCAAACTCACCCAAGGAACCCTCCAAAAGGAATCCCAAAATGCTCCAGTGGCCACTCCAAAATCCACACCTAGCAGGGCTAGCAAACTCACGCACAAAATCCTGTGCCAAATATAATCTTGCCACTCTGCTCTTAAACATGTTAAGTATTCTTTTTAAAAATGGATCAAAAACCTGCAAAATCATCAGCACATCCTCAAAACATCCTCCAAGAGAAGGATGGTATTATCTACAAATTGCAAGTGCGAAATATTTGCTTCCTCCACTCCCAATTGCAAGCCTTTCACAAACTCTTTCTCCACCTATCTATCACCGTCCGAGTAAAGTGTCCTGCACTACTTGTGGACAGCTAGTAATAATTTTACAGTCCTTTTTTAGAAGTCAAACTTGACTCTTCATTACTTCACTAGGTAAGCAGACATTTCAAGACACCTCAAGCCTACACATAGTTTAGGCTTAGAAAATAAAAGTGGGGCAATGTTTCTTTCAATAAAATAATTTAAAATGCTTTCCTGATAACTACTTATGGATCCAAGAACTCTAGGGTTTTGATTTGTGGATGATGCTATTCATTCATTAGCTTAGCACTACATCCATGGAGAGAAATATTTAGCATCACCAAACTTCTATAAGTCATATCTCAATTTCAAGAAAAGTTTAAAACAAAAGGAGATATCTGAGAAGACAAAAAGAAAAAAGAAACTAAACTGCATACACTCTTTACACTAGAATGAAAGTTTTTCACTACCTTCCAAGCCACCTACTTAACACTGCAACATAGTTCTAGATAAAACCAGACATGCAACAAGTCATATGTCATGAAGCACATAGAGTCAAAAACTTATTGAGTAACCCGCATGGCTTTCCCATTAGAAAAATAAAGACAACCATTGAATCCCAAATGAAACTAGAACTGTATAAGAATAGGGAATATGACTTACCAGCTTTGGTACTAATGCAGCTAACGAGCTAACAGCAAATGACGATAATGCCCCAAGACCTACTAAAGTGTTCATATTTGGAGCCCCCTTAAAAAGGCTTTTGACACCATCATGAATAAGTTGTCGTCCAGGACCAAGCAATGTAAACAAAGACAGAGATAGATGGAATCCTACAGAATGAAATACATGGATCCATGAAGCCTTAGTGGCGAAAATATGAGAAACATGGCCAAGGAGGCATACAGCACAGAGAGCCCAAGAGACAGCAAGCTGATGACCTACCAAAAAACAAGAGCATTTAGAAAGATTTCTGCACAGATGGATAATCACTATATAAAGCTTTTAACATAATTATTTAATATAACCAGTAAGGTGTATGAGGATGTGTACCGCTTTCTTTTAGGCGATCACGCTTTTCATCCATTTTCTTTTCAAAAACTTTGAAGACATTATCCCTTCCTTCATCTGTACAGAAGCAACCATCAAAGCCACAAGGATGTTAAGCGTATTCCACAACAAGGGTAGAAACACATTGAGAAAATGAATAACAAAACTAATCCTCATAGTAGAGATTGAAGGCTATTGAAATTAATTGAGTATGATAAATGAAGCTCTGAGTTGGTATAAAAATTTGGTCACTTGAAAAATAGTAGCAAAGTATGGAACCTGGAACAGGTTTCATCAAATTGGACCTAAGAGACAACAAGGTAGAAAATGTAGGATTCATTGCTAATCAATATGAAAAAGATTTATTAATAAACTTAGAACCAGAAGAAAAACAGAAGCCCAGATAAGGACTGGTGCACCCTGCACAGGTGAAGAACAAAACAGAGCACCTAAACTGAAGTAAAAATATGTTAAAGAAGCAGATTCTTATCCTCAAGTATCAAACGGCAGTTGAAAGAAACCCCTAAAAATCACATTACTGGATCTACAAACCCACAGAACAATTTACTCAATAGAATCATATTATAGTTTACTGGTACTTCCTTATAAGGATATTTCCCTTCAGAAGATCTTGCATTTCTCTCTAACTACAGGCTCAAAGAATAAAGAACATCTAGCAATTTTACAACCCAAACCAGACACCCCTCTCAAATAAACTAGCACAAAATGAACTAGATCAATTGATGATAGAAAAAGTCTCCCATAGAGCCACCAAATAACGACCGAGTAACTGAACAACTCATTCTGCAGAGTTGTAAACATATTACAATGACCTTTGTCCACACCAAAAGAGGAAATGGGAAAACAGTCTGCCACACAGATCTTCCAATGGAACATGCTGCCTTCATAACTACAATACACAGAAGGTTTAACCTCAAAGCAACCATTTTCTGTTCAGCCACTAATATAGCATATCTTCCCTAAGGCAGCAGCACAGTTATAAATGGCAATGGAAGCATCCACCAGAGCCATTACGCAAGACATACTATACTGTGAGGTATAATATTGTCTCCATTACCCTAGATAAATTTGGCAAGGATATTGATTTTCCAAGTATTTCAAGTATTTTTACATGGTATGTATTTTTAGCAAGAGAGTGGATGTGGCACAGTGTCTATTGAATTCTTAAAGTATAAACCAACAAAGTAAAGGGTCTCTAAAAAATCATATAGTATCTGAAATGATAGAGAAGAAATACTTAGCATCCTAATCTTGAGTTAAGAAGATGCAATCAACAAGAAGGTGTAATCTTAAGATGAAACTGTCGTGTTGATTAAGAGAAATCGTAGTTCAAAAACATCTAAAAATTAGAAGTTGAAGATTACAAGCTGTTTAAAACTAAATTGAACATGGGGGGAGGAATATATAGAAATTATGATTAGTAGTTGTAACAAATTTATGTTATAACAACTCTAGGTATCCATTTATTTGCTTACAAAGTTTGTCTAGCGACTGTAAGCAAATAATATTCGAGATCTCGTTTTCTGGTCATGGTTACGAAAATCCTCTGTCAAGTAATCCGCAATTCCCTACTGTGCCATCTCTAAATCAACAACAGTGAAAGTGGAATGAAAGATTCAATTCCCTAAACCAAATTTTTTACCACATTCAGCATCAACAACCATGAACAAATTATTTGTATTTATTATCAGTCATAACTGTATTACAAAGTATGATAAAATGAGATGATGCACTCAGAAATTTTACTACTATTCACAGTAGAATTAGTGCAAGGAAAACTCTCCACTAACCCAGCAATCTAGATCACATGCTCAAAAACAAATGATGAAGGGGAATTCAAAGAGCTCCTTACAAGGCTAAACTAAATTTCAAAGTATTATTTTCATTGGCTATAATGTAAAACAGCATTTTCATAAACTATAAAACAATTAAATAGGTGAATGAGAGGCTAACACCTGACATTTAACAAAGCAGAATAGCTAAAAATACAGCATATTCACAAACTACAAACATATAGAAGCTGTCCGCATTTCTGAAAATCTGTTATATGTTCTTAAAAAGGTAATCTGAACAAAGATGAAATGCTTGCCTACGGAGTCTTAATACAGGTGTTGGTAAAATTATATTCTAAACAACCCAGTGTAAAATGTCGTTTCCACTTTCCAGTGACTCCAAAGGCTGTTTCCACAAGGAAAAATAATAAAAAAAGAAGTTTTTAAAAGCAAAGAGGAGAAAACAATTACTCTACAGATTGTTTTGCGTTTCATTAGCATGATTATGAATACAAAAAACTGAAAATAGAACAAAACATGACCACATTATTCTGTACAAGATATGTCTACGAATTGTGAGAACAAATAAAATCAGGTAGACAAACATTCTGACAAAGTAGAAATCATATATTGAACAGGAATGCAGTTTCCAGATACACAACTTATCCTTTGCAAGATACAAGAACTCTGTCAGACTTTGCAAAGTAACAAAGATACAAGGCAGTGAGCTTTCCCTCTTATTCTGGGTAAAATATATTAATATACCAAGATGATATGTTCCCAGAATAACACACATGACCACTCAATGCCACTTTCTCTTAAACATGAATACAATCAACCTTTATAAATGAATATCCTAGTTTCCTGATGTTAGTTAAAGCAGTGACAAATTCAGATTGTGCAATAGCAAATCCTCCAAGACAAATGGCTCTCCAGCACCAGTGTTTTTCTCTCTTCAAAAATCCACCACAAGCTGTCGAGACTCACCTATTGAAGGGAGAAATCATAATATTAATAAACACTTTTACGCGTGTCCTTTCTCATCCACTATAGTGGAGAAGATTTCTGTAAGATTCTTCTCAAGCAAGCAAGTCACCATGAAATTGAAAACTCAATGAGTTAGGGACATACCATAAAAAATTATGGTCGCTCCTCACAAGAAATCTTTAGCTTTTCTACGATGAAATATCTCCTTCAGTAGCTTCCTGACCTGCCACTAGCCCACCAAACTTCACATGAATCACATTGAAACTCAGGATGCATGGGAGTGTCACCCTGGTTAAGATTTAGAGGTCTTCCTGCACTATTCAAGCATCCTCTAGCTGGTATGCTAAGTTTAGTCCTACATCAGTTTGGGAAGCTACTTTATAGTCCTTGGTTTGGTTTTTATCGTACAAATGGATAGTTGATTGTTTCAAAGAGTGGAATGTTCAGCGTACACTTTTTTGCAGTTTTAAGACTAGGAAGAAAAAATAATTTAATATCCTTTACTTCTTGTCATGTTTCTTGATTCCTCACATTTTTCTTTGATTTTTTTTTTAAAAAAAAAGAAACAAAATTGCACTCTTGTTATTCCTGCCAAAGGCAAGCTCTCTTTTGTCATCTTGAGCACTTGGGTGATACCAAAACATAGAACATATTTTCATAAATTATACCACTATCAGAATCTCAAACGCCATACACAAACTTATGAGCAATATGACAAAATTAAAGCATAGTGGGTAATCTAATAGTTAAGTTACAACACTGACTAATTATTACCAATCATAAAATGCACGAACAGGGCAAATTACACATATTCAATAGTTCTTTTCACATTTCAACTAGAGGGAGGAGTGTAATCACAACAACAACAATGATGGTGATGAGAAGGTTTACCTCGAAGGTTCGATATGAAACCACAACTGGTCAGATGCTTTGCAAGTGCCTCACCCAGTTGTTTCTGCCAGTTGGGCACAACTTTTGCTTCAGATACTGGCCGCACTATTGCAGTCTCCGTAGCAAGATTGACACTAGCAGAAAATACTTGTGACTGTTCATCAAACAACATAGATGGTGATTACATAATCAGAGCACAAGCTACAGAACAAATAAAAGCAGAAAATGAATTCATTGATTCTTTTGCGCTTTGTTTCTCAGATATTTCAAAAATAAGGTACAATTATTAGTCACATTCTTAGGTTTGCGGCAAGCAAATGAAGCACCAAAAAATAATTCCATTGTCAAATAAATTAAATAAAAGAAAAGGATATCTTACTTGACTTTCAAGAATTCTCTTCACACTAGCTGCACATCCCCCGCATGTCATTCCCTGCATCACAGCCGTGGCGTTTTAGCTTTTTTTTATAGATAATTTCTAAAATTATTTAATGATAATTGAAATAATAATTTACAATAAAAAAACAAAAAAGCCAGAGTCTGTTTTAGACTTCTTACCCCAACATCAAGTATTATAACATCCGGCGACAGCACCGGAGCCTCCTCCGCGCCGACCGCTTCCGCAACCGAATTCGACTCCGCATCTCCGCCATTCGATCCACCACCTCCGCCGCCAAACTCGCCGCCACCACCTCCGCCGCCGGACGTGGTACCGAAAGACGCCGCAGAGCTGGAAATGCACTCCAAACGGAGGCGTACCAGCGGCACACCCGCCCTCAAGCCTTTCAAAGAAGGAGAAGAAGGAAGAAAGTCGTTGTTGCGGGAGTAGATGGAGCTGAGTCGGCGAGTGACGAGTTGAGTCGAGGAGATGCGGAGTAAGGAACGGGTGGTGTTGGTGGTGAAATGACGGTTAAGGGCTTTAGATAGAATGAAGAGAGGCACTGTCGTCGCCGAGATAGCCAACGCAGACTCCATTTTTTTTTAACAAATCCTCTCTAAGCTTCTCTTGTCCTTGTGTATCTGTATTTATATATGTATATAAATTATAAATTACAATATAGTTCATCTCCGCATTTTTCTTATTATTATTTTGGATTAATTACATACAAAACCTCTATTTACTCCTTTTTTATTATTTTTTTTCACTTTGCCACTTTAACTCCGTTTGATAATATTTTACATCTTCACCGTCAAAAAAAAATTCAATTAAAAAAATCAAATTATTTATAAGATTTTATTATATTTTATTTAATAAATGAAAATTCCTTGCAAATATAATAATTTTGTTATTAAATATATAATTACTACTCTTCTATCAAACTAATATTCAGACCTGCCTTGGTCCAATGTCCAGATTTCAGATTTTGATCGGGTCACTAGGTCGTTCGGATTATTTTTTTAATCAAAACGACATAGTTTTAATTAAAAAAAGTCAACGGGTTGCAACCGGGTCACAGGGTCAACCCGCCAGGTCATCCGGGTCACACCGGGTTTTTTCTTTTTTTATTTTTTTTCAATCCAGTCCGGTTCTAGCTCCAGATCAGTCGACTCCCGGATCACGCTATCAGACCAGACCGAGTTTCAAAACTATAGTTAAAACTTTCATATTGATATTTCATCAAGTATCTTATTTGCAATGCAAAATCATCCTTGGAATTGAACTTGTTACTCCGTTCTCTCATCTAGTGTTACTATGCTGGTGTACTATTTACACCAACTTGGATTGGTCCGAATAAAAAATTATATACATAAAAAATTGTTTGATAAAAGTTTATGTCAAAAATTATTTGATTTAGTTTTTTTAATTTATGGTTTTGATTGAAAAAAAAATGAAGAAAAAGAAGGAAATGGAAGATATTGATAAAAGAAATTGATATGTATTTTGCGTTATATTCTTTTTATTTTATTTTAAATTTAGAATTGATAATTCTGAAAAGAATAAATACTAAGTGAAAAAAACCAACCATACATTTCATGATGAGTGCCAGCACGACATCCACATTTGAAAGATGCGGTGACTAGTGCATGAAATCAATAATTTTAGACTCAAGGCTGGCAATTCTTTTACGGATGTGTTTATTTTTTGAAATTTATTTTTTAATAAATTATTTTTGAAATTTTTTTATGTTTGTTTTTTATTAAAAAAATTGATCAATAAAAAATACTTTCAAGTCAAAGAAAAATTTAACTTGGTTTTCAGGAAAATATTTTCCTGAAAAATTTGAGCGGAAAACACTTTCTGGAAGTTGTGAAAATTTTAGAAATGTCATATTATTTGCTGATTATATCAAATTTGGTCCTCAAACTTTTGATTGATATATATATTTTGTTTTGAATATTTATTTTTTCAATTTCATTTCTTAAAATTTAATTTTTATATTAACTTTGACCCTCATTTTTATAATTGTTATTTACTTTTTTCTTATCATTTTTTTATTGAAATTTTTTATGTATCAATTTTGGTCTTCATTCTTTTGATTGTTACTTATTTTATTTGAAATAATTTATGAAATGTTAATTATTATTGTTTTAATTTCTTCATCTTTTATTTTTTTTTTATTTTTTATATATGATCTCTATTATTTTGATTATTATTTATTTTATTTGAGATAATTTATGAAATTATATATTTTTTTAATTTTATTCTCATTCAACTTTTTAATTTTTTAAGATTTGTTCCTCGTTATTTTAATAAACTTGACAAAAATAAAACATTAATAAGTTATTTTTCAGCTCATTTTTCATGACATAACCAAACACTGGAAAGTGTTTTCCAACTTATTTTTCATTACACTACCAAACATCAGAAAATAATTTACTTTCTTGGAATTCACTTTCTAAAAGAAAACTGCTTTCCAATAAACAAACGGGGTTAGCTATTTCTTATTTTTCCAACCAATTCATCGAGTTCTACTTCATTTTCTTAAATGATTGAACATTAATAAATTTTGGAAATGATTTTTGCATGCACAATTTAGATTCCACCAATCAGTATGCATGTGGTCTCATTGCAAGTTAAATCAATTTTTTTAATATAAAAAAAATATCTAGAGCGTGGAATTTTTTTGATAATATTATTAAACCTGATCAAATGAGTCAATTCTAAAACCTCTTGAACCAACTTATTATCTAGTTCGAGTTTTTAATTAAATCATATAAAAATTAATTTAACTTGAATAGATCGATGTTAGGGATCTAAAAATAACATGAAAAATTAATAAAAACATGATTTAACTTTTGAAAATACTTTAGAATGATTTTACAAGGTGTATTTGAAATGCCACATTGCACTTATGAATTTTATCGTTTTTAGATGATACTTTTTACAATAGGAGTGGTCTTATATATAAGAAAAACCGTATATATACTTTCATTAATAAAATCGAATCTGTATTTTAGAAAATCCCATTTGCTAACCATTTTAATTTTCACACACACATATATATAGAGAGAGAAACTTAATATATGATAACACTAGAAGTTTGTTTGGGAATTTAGATTAATCATGTTTTTAAAAAAATTTAAAATTAATATTTTTTAGATTTTTAAATTATTTTAATATATTAATATTAAAAATAATTTTTTAAAAATAAAAAAATATTATTTTAATATATTTGTAAATTAAAAAAAAATCATAACTATTACCCTCAGTTCTCTAACAATACATTGCAAATTGCAACCCAATGTGCTCATGAAAAAAAGGAGGACGGGGAGGGACCCGAGTAATTAAATTATTAAACACATTGAGGAATTGAAAGGCGAAAGGGCCCCGCTAGAAGCAATGTGAAGACGTTGCTTTCTCATGTTGGTGCCCGTCCTTTTGTCTTCTCCGACCAATTAAAAGGAAGCCAAAAGCTGTACCTATCGAATGCACATATAAAAGATAGATATTCATAAAATAAAGCATCAATCCTACATTAGAATTGATATTTATTGGAGAATGTGATTCCACTGTAAAAACCGAATAAAAATAAATTATAAAGTTAATTTTTTATTTAATTTAATATTTAAAAATGAAATTAAAATAATAAAAAACAAAAAAATATATTATCAGTGGGTAAATCCATCAAACCCATAATTTGAATAACCTAGGGTCAATACGCTAAATCCATAAATCAGGACATAAACTCCACTGAGATTAATAATTTTTTTTAAAAAAACTAATTTTTATCTAACTATATTATAACAAAATAGATAATTGCAAAATCAAACATCAACCCAATACTATGACTTTTTTTAAACCACGATAACCTCATAATAAGTGAAACAAAATAAATTATGAAACTAAATTCTCAATTATTCTAATATCAAAACATAAAATAAAATAAAAAAGTTAAACCCACCAAACTCGTGAATTGAGTCAACTTATGAATAAGTCCATAGACTTTCTAAAACTTAATAACATGGTTTTTTTTTAATATAATTTTGTTAGCTATATGATAAATAAAAAATAGACAATCACAAAATTAAGTTTAATTAAAAAAATTAAAAAAAAATATATTGTCAAACCCGTGAATTATGGCATCAGAAGTTACTTATCAAACTCATAATCTAAGACATTGACTCTGTGAAGTTTAATAACTTGGAGTTTTTTTTTAAAACATAATTTTTATTTAACTAAATATCAAGTAAAATAGACGATTTCATAATGTCATGATATTGTTTTTGGATATCAACCCTATATCATGATATTTTTTCGATACGATGATAATTATATAAAAAAAATTTTTGAAATAAATTATCAACTTTAAATCATAATAAACACATAATATAATGACTAAATAAAAAATAAAAAAAATTAATAAAAAAATTAAAATACAAAAAATAATAAAAATCACGTAACATCGTGAATTAATGTTATGATCCACGGTGTTAACGAGTATATGGAAACAAAGTTTTTACACACCATTTAAGTTTTGTTGTAATTTGTTTTCTTGTTCATCAATTAATTTTTTTTTTTTATCAATGTGATAAAAAAATAACAGGCATACCCATTGAAATGAAAATATTCAAATTCAATTATCATAAAACTCGTGCTCTCTTATTGTTTTCTTTTTAATGAACTTACTGGTTCGTGATAGGTTTAATTTTAAGTATTTAAAAGAATTTTTTATACAAAAATTATTCATGAAATAATTGAAAAAAAAAAAAGAACAACTATAGTATTAAAGAAAATGACGGAAAAAGGAAAGTATTACATTTGATATCAACACATTAAACCCACAATATTTATTTATAAAAGCTAATTATTAAAATATTTTATTTAAAGTTATTGATATTTAAAACATAAGATAGAAGGATAACTTGGATAAAGTGGAACTGATAATTAATTAACAAAAACTAGATGAAGTTTGAGTTACTGTTTATTTGTACAGTACTTTAATAAAAATATTAAGTTTTTTTTTCCTTTTAATTTTATTTTTAACACTAGATTTATTAGGAATTAATCCTTATAATTTATTTCAATTTACTTTTTTATGAATTCATTTTAATCTCATGATCCGAAGTCACGAGTGTTGTAAGTTAACTTAATTGATTAAGTTTTTTTTATTTTTTTAATTAATCTTTTTTTTTTAATTTCTTCCTTTAATATTTAAGTTAATTCAGAATTAATCTTTATACTTTATTCTGGTTTGCTTTTTAAAGGTTATTCTAATCTCATTATCTGAGTTAAAGGTTTGACGAGTTACCCGAGTTGATTTGGGTTTTTTTAGGTTCTTTTTTTTAGTTGATTTTTTTTTTCAATTTTATCATTCAACAATATATTGATTGTGAATTAGGCTTTATAATTTATTTTGATTTACTTTTTATTGAGTTATCTCGGTCTCATGATTTAGGTTTGACAAGTTAACTAGATTGACTTGAATTATTTTTTTGTCATTTTTAATTAATTTTTTCAAATTCATTATTCAACATCAAGTTGATTAAGAATTAGGCTTCAATATGTTTTTTGATTTGTTTTCTATGAGGTTATCATGATCTCATGATAGGGGTCATGGATTTTACATGTTAATATAGGATAACCTGGGTTGATTCAATATGTTGTTATTTCAGTAGTTTTTAAAAAAAGATATCATCTTGAGATTTTTTTAATCAAACTGTGTTATTTTTATTATCTAGGTTGTCTATGAACTTGTTAAGTTGACCGGGTCACTTCGGGTTAATTATTACACAGTTTAATTTTTTTTTTAAATCACACTAACCATACTTAAATATTTTATTTTAATATTTTTTAAAACATTAATTCAATCCGTAGCACAACACAAATAAATAATCTAGTTATATAACTACAATAACACCTACAATAACACCTTAAATGATAAGATATTAGAAATGCTTAATGCTTGTTGGGCATCAGTAATGCTATTTTTCCTTTTTTTAAAAACGTGTTTGAAAATTTTCACTGGCCATCTTCGAAGCACTTTTTTTAAAATCTCTTTGAAAAAATAGTATAAAAAAACGAATTAAAAAAAATTAACATCAGGGAAAAAAAAAAAAACCAAATGAGAGCAGTGTTAAAGTTTTATTTGCTGTTCTAACTTGCGTAGCTAGAAAATGCTATTGAGATGAGCGTTTATTTTTAGTGCTCTAATTTCCATGGTTTTGTTCTATAGCAATTCCTCGTTAGGATAGCGTCATGGAAAATTAAGAAATATAACCTTCGAGCATAATGTTTTTTTTTTATTTAAGGAAATTCTATCCCTGAAAAGTATATTTTATGAGTTTAAGTAAGTAAGTAAAATCCTGATTGTCTCAAATTCTTACAAGAAATACATACCTTGACTCAAACTCAAAACCTATTATGTAAATCTGAAGTTTTTTGTCATCACATTACGTTCCTTGAAGACTTCAAACATAATGTTATTCCTTAAGACACGTAATGTCATCTGCCCACTAATAACTAATCAAAAAATTTTCCATTTCTTTATTCCTTTTTTTTCAATAAAAAAAATAGTAAATCATACCGTTTGAAAATGTGGTATAAATCATGTTTTTAAAAAATTGAATTTTTTATGAAAATCAATTTATTTTGTATGTTTTGGATCGTTTTGATACGCTGATCTCAAAAATAATTTTTTAAAAATAAAAAAATATCATTTAAATACATTTTAACACGAAAATCACTTTAAAAAACAACTACAACCACACTCCCAAACAAACAATATCATTACTTTTTTTTTTTATCTTTAAGCATTCTTCTCCGCTGCTAAACAAATCCTCTGTGCATATTTTAGAATACAGTGGTTGTTGTATTTTAAATTATTTTTTATTTAAAAATATATTAAAATAATATATTTTTATATTTTTTAAAATCTATTTTTAACATTATTATATCAAAACAGTTAAAAAATAATAAAAAATTATAAATTACAAATCAGTCACACATCCCTATAATTTGCAACGTCATTGTTGTCTTCACGTTATCTCCTCGTTTGAATTTCCAAAAAAAATAAAAACGTGTCACACTTAAATCTATCAAGATAATTTAATTTATAGTTGCAAATTTAATAATAAATTAAAAAAGAGAGACAAATAAACAAACTATCTCCAGAAGAGGAGACGAAGAATTTTCAAAATCAATCCCCCTTCACGTCTAGCAATTTTGCTTCTAATGTTCTCCTAAATATTATATTTTTAATTATTTATTCTTCTTTTCTTGTCCAGGTGACATTTGACAAAATCCTCCCCAGATAGTTGTTTTTGAATTTATTAGAAGGTGTTATGCTTCTGACTTCTAACTTTCCTTCTATTTTCATTGACATTTCAATGCATACTATTCCCTTTAGACAAGAATTCAAGAATTAGTTAAATTAGTGAACTCTAACAATATTAAACCCGGTTTAGTTTGATAAATTAACTCAAGATTTCGTTAACCACCATCAAACTCAATTGAACGTAAAGACTTAGTGTCAATTTTTTTTTCGGGTTACCTAATTTTTTTGTTAGAATTTTTCTCCTAATATATTAGCAAGATGGTATTCAATTATAGTTGTACCGTTATCTAGTTTCTGATAGGTTGAAGAGTCGAGTATGTTTTAGATTGTGGTAACGGTTGATTTTTAAAATATTTTTTTTGAAAATACATCAAAATAAAAAAAATTATTTTTTTAAATTATTTTAAACATCAAAGCATTAAAATAATTTAAAATAAAAAAATTATTTTTTTAAAATACTTTTAAGATATAAAAATAAATATATAAATTCCGTGCCCCTAACCTCCATAAGAATTTTGACTATTGGTGAAGGCATCTAGAGGGATCGATACAACTACCAAAGAAAGTCAACTTAAGCATATCTTTTCAACTCATGCGATTAATGTAAGCAAATTCCAACGACCACATCTGAGAATAACAGCGAGCCTCTATGTCTATCCTGACTCGTGATCGGGCTCTCGGCGCACTCGTTATTATCCTCCTAAAAGGAGCACTGTTTCATCCAGGGATGAATCCATGGCGTGGCATTCAGGGGGGCAAGATTATATAATTTTTCATTTAGAGGGACCATTTCATAGAACTTATTTAAAATTATATACAATATCGGGAGAGATTTTGAAAATGTCTACCACTTAGACGGGCTAAATGTGTGTTTAATAATACATTGCATATAAAAATTAAATAATTAAATTTAGTATTTTTTAATATTTTATAATATATAGTTTTATGCTGATATAATTCTTAATTTAACTGTTCAATTGAGTTGAAAACTTACTAAAAATTTTCAGAGATTTTTTATATTAAATTAAGATTTCAGGTGAATCGAGATTTGAGAAAGCATTAAAACTTCAGGTGATATTAAATTAGATAGATATGTTTTTCATATAAAAATTAGATATAAATTCACAAAAAAGGAAATATTATGAGTTTGGGGATACAATAACAAAGGAAAATGTCTTTGTTGAGGTTTCTACAAAAATAGCCATAAAAAGGGAAGAAAGAAATAATATTATTTGATTTTTATAGCATGATTTTTTACTTTCAATGATAAAAGAGGAATCTTATTCATAGAAAATGACATTTTACATAAGTTTCACTAAAATAATAAAAACAATTATACTTTGATTATTTTACTTTTTTCTGTTTATTATTCTTAATTTTTTATTTATAAAAATGAAAAATGATATAATTATAATTTTATTTGTGAATATTGAAAGATATTTGAAGTATCAAAAGACACTATATATATATATATATATATATATATATATATATATATATATATATATTTGTTTAAGATAGAAATAAAATATTGTTATTCATAGTTATTTAATTATGAGTACGGAGCTTTATAAGAACACTACAATATGTATCTATTTAGATACAAACAGAAGTATTTAATGCAATTAAATTTTTATAATGTTAACTATAGATGTATAATATAAGAGTGTTGAATTTTATAAGTGTTGTTACTCAATTTTTTACTTTTTTTTTGATAAAATTTTGAGAAAATCCAAAAAATAGTGAAAAATAACAAAAATTTAAAAAATATATTTTTAATATATTTGCATTGTTTTTAGCATTTTCAACATCGTCTAAAAAAAATTAAAATTTTTAAAGGTTTTGAAACGTGTTTGATTTTTTACGTGTTATTTTTAAAATTATTGTTTTTTTATTAAATCAATGTTGATATTACTTGTTTTTAAAAAATACATAAAATTAAAAAAAATCAAAATTTTATATAAAAAAAATTGATGGATGAATTTTGAAGTTCAAAAAACATTTTACCTGTAAATATACATATATGGAGGGGGAATTTTGCAATTAAGTGGGAGGCAACAAAAAAAAAAAAAAAAACCCTGAAAAAAAACTGAACGCTTTCTTCTCCCTCACCGGGAGCCGCCGCCCCCCCCCCCGATCAGATTTTTCCCTTCTTCTCGCCAGCCAGGAGCTTGGCTCCTTTCACTGCACACAAGCCTCCCCTTCTCAGCACCACTCTTCACCCATCTCCTGAACCAGCCTCCATCTCACCCACGAGTTCGCCTCTCTCTCAGCCCCCCAAAACCAACACCCTTTTGCTGCAGAGCTTCCTCCCTTAGCAGTTCCTCCCCCACGGTCTCCCATCTCCATTTTCGCCCAGACGAACCAGCCTCCCTTTTCCCTCTCCATCGTCTCTCTCCTCTCAGCCGGTCCTCGCCGTCAGCAGCAGCATCGCCCACAGACGCGGAGCGGTCCGCCTTCTCCCTCCAGCAGCGTCCGCAGATCTGCCCTCCAGCGGCAGCCCCCCACACGGCGGCGCCTACAGATCCAGCGCCATTTCCAACCGAAACCGACGATCAGCCAACACTCTTTCCTCCACCAGCTCCGCCGGCCAGACACGACAGAAGCACAATCGCCAGCAGCTTCCCAGTCGCCGGCAGCTACCTAAAACAGAGCAGGGGAAACCAAAAGAAGAAAGAGAGAAACAAAGAGAGAAAGCAGAAATAAAAACAGATTTGAAGAAGGGGAAGAACCGAGACTTTGTCTACGTTTTTTTTTTCCTTCTTTACAGGTGACGTTACTCCTCAGTGGCGGCGCAGAAGGGAAGAGGAGACGGAGTAGAGCCAGATCCAACTGGTGGGCGGGTCTGACCCACGCGCCGCCAGTGGCGGTGGCGCATGGGGAGACGCGCTGCCACTGTTCCTGCGGTTGCAGAAGGCCTTCCCTGCAATTTCTGGAGTTCTAGGGATTATTTTGTAAATTTTAAATTATTTAATGTAATTTTTGTTTAGTGTTGAATTTTTTTTATATAATTTGTAATGTGGATGTACAAAGAAAAAGAAAAAAAAAGAAAAAAAAAGCATAGGGAAAAGGAAATGTATGATTTGTATTTTATGAATGTTTTTTTGAATGATAAAATTGCAAGAATAAAGAAAAATTTAATATTTTAATTTATTCATGAATAAATAATTATAAAATTATATGAAAGTTGTATTTTTAAAATTTAAAGAAAGAATAGAATTTTTAAAATTTTTTTAACATATCAAAGCTACGAAGTAGTTTATTTTAGGTAGGATGTGTTAGGAGTGTTAGTATCTTTTCTAATCATAATTAGTTTTTTACTCGTGAATTTCTGATAAGACCAGCATATCCGGGTTTCTTAGTAACCTTCAATTAAATAATAGGTGGCGACTTCAATAAACCAATCAAAGCAAAATGCAAAAGATAAATCGTCAGCCGATGCCGCGCGGGTGACATGCGACAATAAAAAAGAATGATTTTTATTTATTAATATCTCAGTTATCATCTTTTTTTATTTTCTAACAATTTAAGAAAGAATTTCTTGGCATTATTACTAAATTTGACCTAGTTGATCAACTTTAAAAACTCTCAACTTTACGTTTTACCTAGTTTATGTGTCAAACTACATCGTGTAAAAATTGTCTTATCATGACTCAATTGACTTGACGGATCCAAAAACAACCCAGATAACTATTAAAAAGTGTGGTTTGGCCGAAATGTTTTTTCAAGAAGACATCTTTCTTTTTAATATTGGGACGACAATATATCAGAACAACTTGAGCTTTGCGACTTAACCTGTCAAATCTGCAACCCCGATCATGAACTTCAATGGGCAACAATTTTATTTTTTAAAACTATTTTTTACTTAGTAATATGATAATAAAAATAAATATTTGTAAATTTAAATACCAACTAAAGATCAGAACGTTTGTTTAAGATTGTGATAATATTTTAGAAAGCAAACCAAAATAAATTAAAAATACCAATTTATAATCAATTAAATGTTGTAAGATAAATTGATTAAAAAAAAGCCAAAAAGGATTTCATTGAAATAAAAAAAAATTGAAAGATGGATTTTTTTTTTAAAAAATATTTGGCATTATTATTAAACTTGTCTAGTAGGTACCTTAAAATCTTTTGACCTAGCTCGTTGCCTAACCTGTGTTTAAAATTAATTTGCATGAAACTTGATTTTAGGTGATTCAATTGACTTGACAGATTAAAAAACAACACAAACAACCAGTAAAAGAGTGGTTTGACTTTTTTTTCAAGATGATATTTTTTTATTATTATTAAGAAAACAACATATTAGATCAATCTAGACTTCACAACTTGACTTGTAAAACTCATGACTCGAATTATGGATTGTATTAGGTTTAAATTTTTTTAAACTATTTTTTATTTAATGATATAATAAAGAAAAACATGCCTAGAAAATTGAGCACTAACAAAATGATGAGATATTTGTTTAAAATTATGATAACTTTATATAAAACAAGTTAAAATAAATTTCAATAATTAATTTAAAATTAATATTAAAAAAATATTAAAAAAATAAAATTAAAAAAACCACCCAATAATTGTTTTTAGTAAAGTAATAGTAATTAATTTTTCAAAGTAGCGTAGATGGAAAAACATAATTGGAACATGTAAGTCACACTCATTCCTTAAAAAAATAATTTTTTGAAAAATAAAAATTGATTTAAATAAAAAAATACAAATTCATCCAAAATTCTGTTGTTTAATCCAAGTTCATAAAAAATAAAAATGCTGAGGATTTTGAGGGATAGAGAAAAAAAAAACACCATTCCAAATCCTCTTTCAATTTCAAAATCTTTTAAAAAAACCCATGAATCTTTCATTCTTAGAGAGTGTTTAGTAATGCGATAGTTGTTATGGCTGTGGTTTGAAAAAAATTATTTTATAAAAAGTACTTTTAATTGAGGTTGATTTGAAAAAAATATATGTTTGGTTAAAACTGTAGTTGAAATTAAGGTTAAACAAAAAATAGTTTAATATGTTTGGTAAAAAATACTTTTGAAATTGAGTTATAAAATAATTTTAAAAAATATATATTAATATTGATGGTTTTTAATTTAAATATTTTAGATTTAACTATTGCTATTATATAATGAAATAAATAATACTTTATATAAAATATTTTTTATTGTTCTATTAAATTATCTATAATTCTATTATGTATAAAATATATCCGATAATGACTATAGTTTTCACAAATTTTTTAAGAGCGCAACAATATCAGGTAAATATAATCAGGAATAAAATTAAGATTGCGATTAAATTCTACAAATGCTATGTCATCAAGTGATCTCTGTCTAATTTATATAGCGTCATTGAATAATGTTTAACACTAATTTTTTTGAATAAAACACAATTAAAAATAAAATATATATATTTTTTATTTTATTGAATCGAACCTGGTTCAATGCAGTTTTAACTTTGAACCGGACTGATTCGGCCAAAACAGTAGATAATATCTTCACTGTTCATTAAAAAAACTTATAAACAATGAAGCCAAATGTTTGTTTTGCTTCATATGCACAAGCAACCACAAACCCCTAAAATCATTGATGATGGTTAAAGTAACAGAGCTTTTGATGGTGGTGGTATTGGCACGTGTAGATGGAAGCATGGTGATCATGATGTTCGGATGATGGAACGGCGAGGTTATGGCTGATGGTTCATGATGTAGTGGAGGTTGTCGGTGGTGGCTGATGGCCTTTAGAGGCTGGAGGTTTTTTCTGTTAATAATTGAATGCAAACCTAGATTAATTTATTTAATGATAATATAAATTAAATCAAATAATTTGTTCTGGGAACATTGATATAAGAATTTTAGTTCAAAAACTAATAATACTTTTGAGTAATAGCTCTGTAACTTTTTAGCCTTGATAAATTGACGAATTATTATTTTTCTTTTTTATAATGGCTCTGTGAAAATTTTTTTCAATAGAAAGAGTGAGCGCATCGGATTCAACAGCAGAGATCAAGAAAGGGGGGCTCATAAATTTGAAATAAGCTTTAGCAATAATTAATATTTAAATTATGAATAATGGTAAATAATAATAAATAACACCTAAAAGAGGGAAGAGTTCAAATAATTACAATTATCAACATTAAATTCATTTGATGTTACAATAATACAAATTAAATAAATGAATATACAAATGAAACAATTAATTAAT
>Ga0325414_1001829_pt1 | contig 21065 bp, 11 predicted proteins | sample PopdelMetagenome_8_FD_206183 | JGI IMG/M metagenome (GOLD analysis project Ga0325414, IMG submission 206183) | Populus deltoides microbial communities from Bellville, Georgia, United States - Leaf-PdKOR-R3 | ecosystem: Host-associated > Plants > Phyllosphere > Phylloplane/Leaf | place: USA... | reverse complement strand
ATTTTCATAAAATTTGAAGTTTTCTTTTTTATTTTATTTCAAATTAAATTGTTTGTGCTTCTAAATCAATAAGCCGAGAATGTTGTGATAAAAGAGATTAACATTTTGGCTCCAAACACCTTTACGGGCACTAATAACTATTATCTACTACATCCTTGCTTAGCTTTATCATTCATAATTCCTCCAATAAATTTCAAACTCTGTAGAAAAATAAATGTCCGAAGGCATGAACAAGCTACAAAAGGTGTCTTTGAATCTGTCTTGGAGCCACCAGGCCCCTGTGGAGCTTCCTGTCTAATGTTTTACATCTTCATCAAGTTCCCGCAGAAAATCCCTGATTTACAGCAGTTCTGGTTTCAATGGCTCCTTGCCATCAAATAGAAAGTTTTCATACGTAAAAACCACATGAACCTCGAAGTGCACAGTAAAAGAAACCTTGAAGAAAGTTTTATACTATTCAAAAAGACATTCAAGCAGATTCAAGAGTCAAAAAATTTAATAGCATCCTATCTGCTGCAATTATAAGACTGCTGAATAAAATAACAGTACAAAAACTCATCAACAGGTTCTTCAGGCCTCTGTTACAGGGAAATCAAAAACCACATCTTTCCCTGTAAGCTTCCTGTAAACTCCAGCATATGACTCCAGTTTATACTCGGTGTTGTTGCGCTCCTTGGGATCCAAGAAGATCTGGCAAACAAAAAAAAGAGAGAATTCATGACAAGGGCAGAGATTATGGTGACAAAGAACACAATTCTAACTACAAATTTTCAGTTCCTTTTGACTTAAAAGTGTCAAAGCTACCTTGCTAATTTTGGATCCATCAATCCTGTATCTGGTGCGCTTTCCAACAATCTCAGCAGGATACACTAAATCCTCAAGCATGGCTTCATGCACGGCAGTTAGGGTACGGGAGCGGGGACGCTGAACAGCAGACCCTTTTTTGGGTGGCCGCACAATCCTTCGGGTAGCAAGCAGAACAACATCCTGCCAGATTATCAGAGGAGCAATTGATGCATAATTCATAAATTCAGATTCAAACAAGTAACTGGGATTTACTTTGTGTATTAACCATGAATAGGAACTTCAAATGCTGAGTTTCTTCTTCTAAGGACTTGAACCTGCAGCCTTTCAGGTTGCAAGCTCAGGTCCTTATTCCCCATCCACTACACATGTAGAAAACTAAGAATCTGAGATAATAGTACCTTCCCACTGAACTTTTTCTCAAGCTCTCGAACAAGGCGAAGATGAACCTTGCGGTAAGCTTTCCTCAGCCTATAGGGAACATAGATAACAATAGCTTTGCGATTTCCGGCAACATCTATTTGACTGCAACATTTACAAAGTTTAAGTTTAGCAAATAGACCTGGCACCACAGGGAAGACAGAAAATTGAAAGAATAAGATGGAAAAGTTTCACATAGAACATGCATACAATTATGTACATACACTGCGGAATTTATAAAGAGATCTTTTAGATCACTTTTCAGGTCTGAGTTGGTATTTTCCAAATCAAATAATGCCTGCAGAGAAGAGCATTTAGTTTTCAACATATTTAATTCCTTTAAAACATGAATCCAAAAAAACAGATAATAAGAGTAAAGAGCTAACCTGGGCAACTGTCTCCTCAAACTCAGTGGGTTCAGCATCCTTGTCCTTTTGGATCTTCTTCTTAGTCGTGAACATCTTCACAGATCTGGTTAGCCACAACAAGAGATTAGATTTAATAACTGAACTAAAATTATCAAAATCCAAATTTATCAGAACAACCTGCTGGTCATTCATTATGAGCTGTCATCCTAATGAACAATTAATTTCCAGTTATATATCTGCAAGTATGATTCCTTTTTGTTCAGAAACGAACTAGCCTAGAAAATAATCATGCCTAAGTACAAGAATCCAACACCTAATATCAATCCATACAAGTCTTTCGCCACTAAAAAACTTCGCTTTTTCATAATCTTATTCTCCGCTATATCTTCATCGTTCAATTTACTAACAAACCAATTGCATTGCATCATCAAAACATCAAATTTAGGTACACACAAATGACAGCAAGAATAATCCATCACTCTAATCTACAGTTAATGAACTGTAAAACACACGAAACAGCAGCTTTGATACTTTAAAGAAGTACAAAACAAAAGATAAGAAAAACTGCCCATTTACTTTGGACACGGAATGCACCTACATAAGAAGTCAGATGTCAAAATTCAATCTTTTACGAGAACCCAGTTCACAAACACCAAAAATTTAAACAGCCCTTTCTATCTTACAAGCTAAAACAGACGCTACAAGCAAAATAGAGCAGGTTCAATCTGAGCATTAAAAGCTTGGCATTTGAAGAAACAGTATTTACCGAGCAGGCAGCAGGCAAGAAGATCTGGTTGCTGTCGATGCTGCTGCTATGAGGTGAAGGGGGTAGATATTGCGGAAGTTGAGGTTTAATAGTAGGAACGAATTAGGGTTATAAACTCACCCTACTTTGGACGGCTAAGATTAGTCTTGGGAATTAGACGGACTGATTGGTTTCTTTTATTTTTCTCTTTTTTTTATTTTGTCACTATTTTTCTTTTTTCCTCCAATTATTTCACGGAGAATGTTAGAGGTGCCCTAGCTACCGTATATATGCATAATACCGAATTTGTTATATCCGTATCATACTCCGGTAAAAAGTTTAGATATATATAAATTATTTATCAGTTATCAGGCATGTATGGATATTCATTATCTCATGATTATATATTATTAAATAGAAAATTAAATAGTTATAAAATTATAAATATTATACATATAAATATGTTTTATGCCAATATTAAAATATACATATATCATATTGTGTTAAAAAAAATCTAAATATCCTACAAATATATCTATATATAATATAGACATGTATTTTGGATTAGGTACGGACGGTTTCATGAAGGTTTGACAATATTCACACCTTATTCATTACCCATCGAGTAAGGCAACTATCTAGAAAATATTCATTTATTTTATGTTAGGTTGGATTGATATCTATTAAATTTGGATTAAATTGTCAGCCCTAATTATATAGGTGTTTGTGCTATGTTACAGACTAAGTCAATTTTTTCCTATCATTAAAACAAAAATACTTAAATGATGGAGTTTTTAAATGAGTGAGAAAAATCAAGACCTGTGTCACTAATTCGAATAGGTTTAATAAAATCAATTAATTTAATAATATAATTATTAAAAGAAAGTCAACAACAATAAAACAAAACTAGAAAAAAATAACAATGATTAATAAAAAAATGAATACTTGTCAATATTATAAAAAGATACCGGTATCATCAAGAGATAATTACCCTTAAAATCAAAATAAAATGATCTCGTCAAAAGGTGATCATCCTTGACACAAAATAAAATGGCATAATCTCATTGAGAAACGATTATTTTTAACATGAAATAAAATGGTCTACTATGTGAAAGACATGAGCTTTCTTAAATCACTTTAAAACTTTATTTCAGATCATACAACTAATTAGCATGATATTGGGCTCACTTATTTTTTTAAATTCAATTTTCAAAAAAGCAATCTAGTTATGAGCTTTCTGTTCATTTCTCTTATTATTAACTTTGACATCTACCAGCAATTTTTGTATTGAAGCTTTATCCCCTAAGATTGACGGTCCCTATGATTAATTGTCTCCAAGAATTATGGTCCCCAAGATTGAATGCATTTAAGAAGAGTAACCTTTCTAGCTTTTTTTTTATCTATATTTTAGTCTTTCATTCCCCTTTGATGATCTTCTTTATCATACCTTCATTTTCCTTCATATTATTAATTCATATTTGAATATGATCTTTTTGTTTATTAAGTCTATAAATAAAACTCAATTATTTTCCTACTTCATTTATTTTATTAACAAGTTTATGTATATAATATCAATATTGAATCATACAATGGACCAAGTAATGTGATTTTTTTAAAATATAGTTGCATATCAGAAAGTTAAGATAATAATTGTGTTAAAGAAAATAGACATACAACACAAAACAAATACTTTAAATAAAATTTGTCTAAAACTTCAACCTTTTCATTGCATTGGGCAAAAAAAATACAACTTTAAGCATAACGTTTTTTTTTTTACAATATATGAACTCAGTTTTGATAGTTCTCTTCCATCCATATATGATAAAAATAAGGGTTTTCCTTTTAAAAAATTTCTTTACTACATAGGAACCTTAATAATTAACCGTCAATTTGCTTCAATCCTCTTCGGGAATTGATAAAATATTTTTTAATATTAAATCTCCTTCATGAAATTCTTAGGGATGTACTTTTTATCGTAAGCTCTAATTATTCTTTTTTTATATAACTACTCGTGAAAAATCACAAGTAACATTTCCTCACTAATAAAATTCAATTGTTCATATAGGATACTGACTCCTTTTGACTCTTTTAACTTTACTTTTTTAACACCCTCAGAGAAGGTATCTCTACTTTAAGGGGCATCGCTACCTCTATATCGTATATCAGGGGGTAAGGGATTGCACCTATAAATGTTCTCACAACAATTCAATAACTATGAAACACATATGAAATCATTTCATGTTAGTTTTTATAGGTAATGACCATTTTCTACATAATCATTTTTATATTATTATTCGCTACTTTTACTACTCTATTCATTTTGGGTTGATAAAGTGAAGAATTGAGATGTTTGATTTTCCATCGTTTTCAAAAGTCTTGAGTCATTTTTCCATTAAAACTTTAAGCATTATTAGTAACTAAGTTCTCTAGCAAACCATGCCAATAGATGATATCTCTCTCAATAAATTTTCAAACCATTTCAAAGTAACATAGGTGTATAAAGTCGTTTCGCTTCATTTTGTAAAATAGTCAATTACTACTAAGATGAACAGATGTTTGTTACTCACTTTTTATTGGGTCGGGTTAATCACATCCATTCCCCACGTCACAAATAGATAAGGTATGACTATATTGTGAAGAGGTATCAATGATGCATTTATCTTGTCAGTAAAGACTTAACATTGATAACACTTTCATACATAATCAATATAATCTCTTTCTATGGTTATTTAAAAGTATCCACCCCTCTACATTTGTCTTGACTTCCCATGCCTATTAATATGTGTAATGTAAAACACCTTCATATACTTCTTTCATTTTCTTTTTAGCTTTTCTTTCATCTAAACAACTTAGTAGAGTTCCATCGAAGCCTTTCTTGTACAATTTCTTCATCCAAGTATTAATCTATAACCATTATTCTTAAAGTTTTTGTATTTACCTTATTAACATTTGTTGGATACTAATAATGACTTTTAATAAATTGTTTGATATCTTAATATCTTAATATTAAGGATCTTTATTTACTTTCTTTTCATTCAAACAACAACGATAAGTAAGAGAATTCCTTATCTCAATATATATAGGTTATATTTTTACCTCACAATTAATATGAACTATTAACACTAAAATGACTAGTACATCCACAAATTTATTCTTGTCTATACTTAAATGATTGGATTTGATTTTCTCAAACTAAGATGCAAAGTTAGTGAGGTATTATTGGTAAGGCCCTAACTTCTTACCTTTCATCTACCACTCCTTTTTCACTTAACAAATTATGAGTAATGAATCTCCATACACATCTTACTTATTAACTCTCCTCTTCAAAACGATTCCCAACCTATGAATGTATGCTTCGTATTCTATTATATTGTTGGTATAAATAAACTATGATCATATTGATATCATGTATAATTTTTCGACTAATGAAATGAGTACTGCACCTATGACATTACCAAAAATACTAATGACCCCATCAAAATAAAACATCAGTATATCATCACATGAACCAATTTCCTCTTCTACCAACATAATGGTTTCATCTGAAAATTCAAATTGTAAGGGCTTATAATCATCAATTGATGTTTGACAAATAATTCGTTATAACACTGCCTTTCATAGACTTTTTAGTCATGAAAATAATATTGTACTATGCTAACATGACTTACCATTATACAACTCATGCTCATTTAATATGTTTGTATAGTTGTAGTAATCAAGTGTCTTTAGTTAACGGTCTCTTGTTACAATCATGCAAGCTTGTGCAAGTGGTTAAGAATATTCTGAACTTATAAGCCACATTTATGTAATGTTTTATGTAATACAAAAACCATTAACATTATCATTAACATAATTATTAATATTAATAACATTGATAGTTAACAAATAAACTAAAAGATTTGGGGAAAAAATTGTTCATCTATTATAAATGATTTTTTTTCCTTTCGTCCTTTCATTTTGATTACTAAAACTTATTTATTTTCAATTAAATTCTCATATGTTATGGTGAGACAGTTTTATTTGTTGTTATCTACTTCGATTTGTATGTTCTTCCATGTTTAATTTGTCATTAAATATTCCAACTCTGAGTTAAATAGTGATTTTACAAAAATTAATTTTATGTTGTTCTTAAGATTGAAATTGAAAGATCAAGGAGCTTAATATTTTTTTTAAATGAAACTTTTCACGCATTTTATGTTAAAATACTAGGAAATATTCAATTTGGTCTCTCAAGTTTCTTTTTTTTTTCTTTTTTTTTCATATTTTGATCCCTCTAATTTGATTTTTTTTATGTATATATTTCAACTTGTAAGTTCATTTCTTATTCATTTCATTCCCTTGACGTTTGAAGAGGAGAGAGAAAATTATTGAAAAAAAAAATAAAAGAGTTTTGGATGGATAAATTTTGGCCATTTTTGATGTCTTTAGATTTGTCTTTAAGGACTCAGTGAAGGTGGTTTTTGCCTTCAATGATGCCCAACAAGGTAGATCAGAGATTGAATTTCTTTTTAATTTGGTTTTGTTTTGAGTTTTTTATATCCAATTAAAATTTATTTTGTGGATAATAATTGGGTTTTAAAGGCTAATATGATGGTATTTTCTTGTTTTCGGGTAAAAAAGTTAGAAATTTAGGTTTTTTAGTGCAAAAATTAAGGACCATAATTTTTCAGCCATCAAAGATAGCTTTGGTGGTTAGAAAATATTATAAGTGTATGATGTATCATTTGTGCTATTTTGAAAGAAAATATAAAGGAGTGGACGTTAAAAAAAAAAATCAAGTGAGTCTAGTCTTTTAGGTCCAAACATGCCTAGGCTTTATAGTTTTAGGCTAGATGCTTGGGCCAATTTCTCCTGCCCAGTCACGTCCGATTTTTTTTTTAAATGACTCTAGTTTTTTTACATTTTCTAAATTTAATTTAAATAAATTTATTCATATGATGTTTAAAGATTTATCCAATTATATCATAGTTTTCAATAGTATTATAGATTTTTATGACAATGTTAATGCTTACTTTTTAATAATTATATATGAACCTAATGCTTAATTTTAAAAAACCTTTTCCTTATTAACATTAATGCAAATAAAGTATCTATCTAATTATTTCTTATTAAATATTCTTTTTATGATTTTTTAAATTTTAATAATAATTATTTTTTAAAAAATATATGAATAAAAAAATAGAGTTTTGATTAGAGAGACATTTTTCATGAAAAATATCAAATTAATTGAATTTTTTTAATTTTAATTTTAATTGCTTTATTTTGCAAAAGATATGTTTTTTAAATTATAAGAAAAGAAAATCTAACTAAAAAAATATTTTTTTTATAATTCAAATTATTGTCTTTCTTACTAATATATTTTTTTATTACACAATTAAATAAAAAACTTAAAAGTTATTCACAATTAAATATTTATTTTTTATTTATGTTTTTTGTTTTCTTCGTTGAAGATTAACTTGTTCTCTTAATTTTTTTTATTTATATTAACTGATTTGTTAATTTATATATATTTTAATTAGTTTTGTAAAAACAAATATTATATTTTTAATTAAAAACTTTTATAACATAAGAAAAATATATTTATAACGCCGGTTTTTTTTTTTCCGATGTAAAATAGCTTGGAATCTCATTGGCAGCTCAGAGGTGGGACCTAGCTAGTATGTCCGAAAGCGGATATGTAAGAATGAGGCACCTTCCTTCTACATCCGTTAGAAGCTGAAGCCGTTGACTGGACTGACTTCCATCTTTAAACCCTATCTTATCGCTTGTATTTTAGTCTTTCATTTCTATCAAATTCATTTAACAATGGCTTCATCAATCGAGTCCTCATTCTGGTGCCACAGATGCAACCGATCCATCCGGCTCCCCACCCAAGATTCAATTCTCTGCCCCGACTGCGGCGGCGGATTCATCGAAGAAATCGGCACCACCCGTCCCCACCACCGACTCACCGCCGCCCATCGCACCCGTCTCCGTACCGGCGGAGACCGCTCTCCCTTCAATCCAGTCATCATCCTCCGCGGTGCCACTACCGACTTAGCATCCGGGAACTTCGAGCTTTACTACGACGACGGTGCAGCGTCGGGTCTCAGGCCTTTGCCCGCTAGCATATCGGAGCTCTTGATGGATTCTGGGTTTGAACGCCTTCTTGATCAGTTGACTCAAATGGAAATCAACGGCGTAGGTCGATTCGATCATCCACAAGCCTCTAAAGCAGCCATCGAATCGCTGCCAGTAATAAAAATACTGAATTCTCACGTTTCTATGGTATCCCAATGCGCTGTTTGCAAAGAAGCTTTTGAAATTAATACCGAGGCTCGCGAAATGCCCTGTAATCACATTTATCATTCTGATTGTATTTTACCCTGGTTATCAATCCGTAATTCGTGTCCAGTTTGTCGTCATGAGTTACCCACCGAAACTGGAAGTGGGAGAAATTCTCCGGAATCAGATGAGGAGACCGTTGGTTTAACGATATGGAGACTGCCCGGAGGTGGTTTTGCAGTTGGGAGGTTTTCTGGAGGAAGGAGAGCAGCAGAGAGGGAGCTACCGCTTGTGTTTACGGAGATGGATGGTGGATTTAATAATGCGGGTTTGCCTAGGAGTATTTCATGGGCTCCTGATGGGAGGAGATCAAGAGAGAGTGGAGGAGTGGGGCGTGCTTTTCGGAATTTCTTCTCGTTTTTCAGGAGGATTGGAAGGCGTTCAAGTAACCATTCTGGTCAAAGAGCATGAAGTAGGTCTAGTATGGTGTTGGATAGGTTCCCCATGAGGCGTGGTGGGATGCTGTAGAATGAGTCACTGAATTGTTATGTTGTGTCTTGGGAGTCTTTGGGTTACTTATCTGATTACCAAAACCATTAATTGTTTGTTGCAGTCCTCCTTCCCCTTAAGAAAGGGAAAACACCTATATATTGTATGATGATTCAGATTACTGTAAATAACAAAACTTGAGGTTGGTTTAAATTATGTTGAAGAGAAGAATTTAGAGTTGGAGATCAGTTTTCATTCACAAGGAAGAGGGAGAATAAGAAGACGAGGAAGAAAGCTCTGCATTTGGAGCGGGTCTTTGTAGAAGTGACTGAGGTACAAATCCTTGCGTACAACTGTTCCTCTGTCAATTTTAGGCCTTAAGAAGTGTTTGACTAATGATCCTCTTACATAGTTTAATGCATAACTTTTTTTTTTCCGGTAATGTAATTTATTGATTGTAGTTTTGCTGTGTTAAGCCTCTTTTTATGGAAGATTTTTGGAGTTCTTTTTCTTCCTTTGTGCATAACATGGTACCTGTCTCACTGTCTTTGCAGTATTTTGTTTCAGTTGCTTATGCCAAAATGTCAATAGTAGTGGGTTTACTTTGCTTGGTTATGTCCCTTCCGAGTGTCTTGGACCATGTGGCTGGCTATGTGAATTTTAATTTATTTCCAGTGATTCATTCTTCAACAGAAACTTTAAGTTGGCATGGGACCGTGGCATCAATTTAACATCGTGGTCTGCACCATAATAACACAAGCTATGTAAGGACTAAATTCTGATTGATGTGAATATAGTGATCCAGAAGGCTTATAGCCTTCTTACTTGTGCACAGTGCTTGTATCTTGTTCATGGTCACCTGGTTGTCCATTACTGATTACTACGTAGTGGAACTAGTTGGCCACATAAATCATATTCCTCTTTGAGAACGAGTTTTCATTAATCATTATTTTTGTTTATGATATTAGTGATAGATTGACAATGGTAGGACTTGAACCCTCTCTTGATTTTGCAAGACTACCACTAAGCTGCAAGCTCATTAGTAATTTATTTGTTTTTATCTTTTATTGTTTGGCATGTATAATTCTCTATTGTCACAAAAAGAATTATTTTGGTGATTTTCCCCCCCTTCAAAACCACATATGATATGCAGAACTCAATTTGCTCTTGATAGTTCATGGCAAGAGGTCAGCTTGAAAAGAATCGGAGGAAGAAAACAATTGGTGCTGTCTTGTGCCTGAAGATCTCAAGAAAAACACCGGGTTAAAATTGTCGTTCAGCACGTAGTTTATTTCTTGAATGTTCCATCCTTTATATTTTGTTCATATCGAGGTGGTTGTCTCCTTTACTGATTCTTGTTACGACATCACATCAAATAAAACACAATATAGTCTATGTCAGAGGCACATGTTAGGTATATAATATACAGTGAAAAGAAGTTGACAGATTCTAATATGTTCCGTAGAAGCTCATTTTGGCAAAGGAAGGAGAAGTATGATCTTCTTACACTAACCATCTTGTGTCTAGAAGTTTATTGCTAGGATGATGAATTAAGGTACATAACTTAGTGAGTACTTTCATGATATATATGCCTTTGAATTTGGATTACTGCTGTTGGAGCTGTCATGATCTTCTTACTTGTCATTATTGTTTGTATATGTTTTGCATATCAGTAATGTCAGCTGCTGTTTTCATAAGATCTCTACTCTTCTCTTATGGTGTCCTATTTCTCGAGAATTTGGTTCATATACAATCATGATAAAAAAAAATTTATTCGAATACTTAAATGGGAAATGTAATTTTAAACAGGACTTTGGACGAAAATGACCTAGAGAATTGCAGCTAATTCGGGACCTGATTTAGTTAAGCCTATCTCTTTTCTACTCTGCATTAAATGTTTAATTCCTTGAAGGGGTCAAATGGTTGGGAGTCGAGCTTCGCATAGCACTTTGTTAAGAGGCTAGTCGTGTATGTTATGTTGGAGAACTTTTACTCCAGGACAAACTAACTAGCAGCATTTTTTGCTATCCTTTCGCATACTTTAGCGAAGGAACGGTGTTGGAAAAATGGCAGAATCAGCGCCTACTTTCGCCCGCCCAGCGACAGGTTGTCTTTCTAGTACTTTTTCTGGCTTACTGGTTGGTCAAGGAGGTGCGTGGCCTATACTGTGGTGTAGGAGACTTCTTCTTCCTGTTTCTGCCGGCGGTGTATGTCAACTTCACTAAAGCTGAGAGATACGACGCCTGGAATTTTTAGGCAGCTTGCAAATTTTGGATTTTCTTTTGTGTTTTCTTGTCTCTTTTTGTTATTTGATTAGGATTTTCTTCGCAAAAATGTCTTCTCCTCGGTCTTGATGTGTATCCCCCTCTTTTTATCCCAGATCCTTAAAAAAACTAAACTCGAAAAGTAATATTAATTAATTATATTGTTTTTTTCTTGACCATGTATTCTCAATAATTAATTTTCTATTTTTAATGTGTATGATCTTTTTTATTAATTTTTTAATTTTGTTGGATCCTCCCAATTATTCTTCTCTCTTTTGCATAATCTCCAATTATTATTTTTTTAACATAATCTCCAATTATTATTTTTTTAAGTCACTAATCACCTTATTTCACAACCTAAACTTTTTTTTTCTTTTTATCATGATAAAAATTAAATTAAATATCAAAAACTAAATTAGATCAAAAATATAATTTTTTAAAATACAAAAAAATCAGGGATAAAAATGGATTATGATTGTCACTCTCTCTTTATAATACTTACAATATAAAGTCATTAGAAAATTTATTTTCTTTTGACAACGTGTCATCATATAGTTATATTAACTAAATCATTTGTATTGCTGAATGTTTGTCCTATCTCTAAATCAGAGTTTCCTGGAAAACATCTATGACAAAGTGCTCAATCATTCCAAACTCAAGAACAAGAGGTATTATTTCATTATCAACATCATCATCGATATCTGCTATCACATTTGGGTTTAACATCTCATCATCTTCATTATAACTAGGCTAAAATAGTCATATATATATATATATATATATATGACTATTTTAGCCTAGATATAATGAAGATGATGAGATGTTCGAATGAATTGTCAAATATAGGATCATTACTCTTTTATAGCAAATCATTCGATAATAAACTCGTTTTCTCTTTATTAATTAACCTTGAAAGATCGATAAATTATGATATACTTATACCTATTTGACCAAAAACTTAAAACACACAGGATTTGGTTTACTCACATACACCACCATCATGTTTAATCCACTTTAAATGAAAAATCTATCATTGTTTTAAAATTATCATCACATATAATCAGTACAAAATAATATTAGTGTTCTTCACATGACACCTCTAAGTTACGTAAATTTTAATATCATTATAATTTTACCTATATCCATGATATTTATTTGTTTTTTTTTTTGTATATAATATGCCTAAATTACCATTTAATAGCATATTGCTCTTGTCATTGTATGTAATGCTACTGTTCATATCAGGAACAATAGTATCACAATATTGACATAACATAAAGATATTATAATACATTATATATATATAAAAAGAAACAAATATGATTTTGGTCAATTAGATATAATTTTAACTAAATTGCGTTAAATTAACCTTGATTGTCAAAATTCATAGCAAATCAAAACAAATTTTCAAAATTTAACGCCACACATATTTCACCAAAAATCAACATAATTCATAATATGAAACCTAATTGATATTTTCATGCTCAATTGTATAAAATTAAACCCAAACTCATAGCAAATTTAAATAATTTAAAGAAAATATCACATTTAAAAACTTCTCTATTGTTAACGGAACATGTAATTCATCAAAATTCTACCTCTTTCATGCTCTATTGCATGAAATCCTTAAGCGTAATTGATGGCATTCGTAGCTAACTCCAACCAATTCACACAAAATTCCTTATTTAGCAATTTATACAAAAATTCATCGCAATATGCTTAATTCTTAATTGATGTTATATTCATGTTCAACTACATCAAATCAATCCTAATTGATTGCATCTATTGCTAATTTATCATTAATTCAAAAAAACTTTAAATTCAACCTCAACCCTAAACAATAATTTCATTTCAACTAAACCAAACACAAATTAAATATAAAACTCACATAATTAATAGCAATGTAGTATGTTCACCCTACTTGGAGAACTAGAAAGTGCTAGGGTGGTGGCAACAATGATGGTTTTTGATGGGTTTTGAAAAGAAAAACATCATAGAAGGCTTGGAGACTATGATGGGTTTGAGTTATGGATGTTTTTAAAAGAGAAAAAAACAAGTGATTTATGAGTTTTTTTAGAGAGAGAGGCTGTTGGTATTGTTTTTAAATAGAGGTGGTTGCTGTGTGTTTGTGTTCTTTCATCTCCGCATGAATTTAAATTTCATGAAATGTTATGGTTTTGAAGCATGGCGTGTTAAGTTGTTTTTTTTAAAGCATGACATAATAGTTATCGCGTTTAGGAATAAAAACATTCACTAAATATCACTATTTTAAACCACAACAATCTCAAATTATGCTATTTCACAAAAACTTTTATATACTATATTAATCTGCCGAAATTTATATTTAACCATGCTATTTTTTAAAAAAAAAAATTCCAAAATCAGACAGCATAAACTTGGCTTACACAAGTAGCCTCTCAAGTTAAGTCGTTGGGCCAACCTTATCCATTTAACCTCAAGAATCTAGATTTCTGTCCGACGTAGCCTTATCCAAGTAGTCATAACCAAATCCATTCAAACTGGCCGATATAAACACACACAAAATCCACTTGCGTTCAAATTTTTACATCCAACGATAGAAACCCTGGTCCCTTTCCATATATCTCCAGCCAGGAAAGCTAGCAATATTTCCTTCTGCAGTGGAAAATTAACTGCTGAAGTTTAACGATGGCAACTTTAACTCCTATTCAGGCTTCTCTTTCCAGATTCTCACCACAAAGATGGCCAGTTTCAGGCCCAGGCTTTTCAGCTGCGATGCCTGCTGGTTCCAAGTTTCTGTCATGGAATATCAGCCAGAAGAAGAACAAGAATAAAAGGTCATTGACTGTGGTTGCAGCGGTGGGAGATGTATCAGCTGATGGCACCACTTACCTAATTGCCGGTGCGGCTGCTGTAGCTCTACTCGGAACTGCTTTTCCCATACTCTTCTCTCGCAAGGACCTGTAATTACATCCCCCCCCCCCCTCCCTCTCTCTAAATATTGAACTTGCGTGCAATTCTTTTTTGTAATTCAGGCTCTGGATTCATTTTAGGTGTTATTAAATAGTAATAGTAGTCATTGCAAGGCTAAATTCAAAAGTAAACAGAAGTTAAGCCTAAACATGTTTTCCCCCTAAATTGCATTAAACTAGAAAACCTTGGATTTGTCTATAGGGTTTGTTGGCTTTGTTAGTCTTCGCACCACTTACTGATTTTTAACTACCTTACGCCTATCGTAGGTGTCCTGAGTGCGATGGAGCAGGTTTCATTCGGAAGTCAGGAGCAGCCTTGAGAGCTAATGCAGCACGGAAGGACCAGGCCCAGATTGTCTGCCCTCGTTGCAATGGCCTTGGCAAGCTCAACCAAATTGATAAATAAACCTCATCTTGTAAACTTATCTTCTATAGTTTCCCTACTTTCATTTTTAATCCCATGCGAAGGGTGATGTTTATATATAGCCGAGAAACACTGCAGCTATTGGTGCCATTTTGTCTGGTTTTCTTTCCCTTAATGAATAACATCTTGGTTACTATGGTCTTATGGGTGAATAATACTATATAGCATAAAGGAGACAATGTAACCCCTCTCTGGAAGCCTGAACCTGAAGTAAGCCAGGACAGGTGATGAGATGTTGCTGGCCTTTCACAGGGGTCCATTTTCCCTTCTCACAGATCGTAAGAGTGCTTTATCTGTAAAAGAATGAGAGCAGTCGCTTCTGTTTTCTTGGATCAATTGGTCAATTGTATTGAAGCAGCAAAAGAATTAGGCAGCATTATGGGAGAATAAAATGAGTTAACCATGTAACGATGCTGTCAATTAATTGTCCCTGTTTTCAAATGGCTTTGCTGGTTTGTTGTTGTTGTTATTGTTCTACAAGAACCTAGATCTGATTTTTCCAATGAACATGTAACATATATGGTGAGCCAGTATATCACTTAGAGCGAGAATAATTTTTTCCAATGGGAAAGTAAATGTTGGGTTTCTCGAAATACATGAATGCTATAGAAACAATAAATATAAAAAATTTTAGGAGACTTAATGATCTCCTTAGATAAAATCTAGTTGTTTTAAGGTGTAATATGATAATTACTTGAAGTTCATATATTATTTTTGGTTTTGAATATTTACTTCAAAGACTTAGTTGTTACAAATCACAAGTCGTCTAATTAACTAGTTTATAACAGTAATCCACACGAATTATTAATGAGAAATCTCCTAGACTTTTTTAGAAGAGAGAGATTATTGTACCTTAGAATGCTAGTTCATTTCTTTTATATTTTGGTGTTTATATATTGTACTCACCTTCACATCAAACCCTCTCATAGAAAATAAAAGGCATAACATTCATTTCTAAAATTTATTTATAATCAACTCAGACTTAATTAATCATTTCATTTTAATTTATGACCAATAGTTCTTATGTATGTGACGCATTAGGTTCTCCAATAAGTTGGCTCAAATATAGATCATGATCCTAAATAAAATAGGACTGAATAAATTAGACAAATTAATTTATTATCTAGCAACCTGTTATGATCTTTCAAATATTAAAAAAGTCATAAGTGGTTTGACTTATCCTTTCAATGACCAGTTTCTCGGTGTAATTATTATTCATTCATCAACAATGTCCTCATTTAGACATTATAGCATATAGTGTGTCTACTATGTCAAATCATGTTTATTCTCAACACCATAGTCATTGATTATTTGAATAAGATTTAAAACTCTTTCAAATCTTATTCCACTTTGCGCAAGAATTTACAATCAATATTATTTAAAAACAAATGAAATATTTTCTCTAATTCATCTAGGATGATGAACCCTCTCTTAATTACTCAAATACTTTTATACAATTCGTGTTATACACTATTTTTTTCATTTGTTACCCCTGATTAGGACAATGTGTAACAAGATCAAAACAAAACACTCTTTATATAAGATAACTTAATGATTTCAAATCTAAGGATTACTTACATAACTATCACGTGAATATTTTTATAGACACATATGATATCTTCATATAACGGGTTAGTTCAGTGTACATATCATGTGACAAGCACCTACATATTAGTTTTAGGTATCTCTCATACCTTAACTTATGAGAACAACTACTTTAGGAAAGAATATAATATGTAGCAGTTTTAACAACTAATTAATGTTCATTTTTAATAGAGCATTAACCAAGAACAATTAGGAATAATGTTTTGATGCAATGAGAATCTTATAATTATAACAACTTTATAATTTTCTTTGCAAAATATTTTCTTCTAAGAATTTTATATATACTCTAGATTCATTAATTAAATATTTGATAAATATTCAAGATAAATAAACCCTTATTAATATTAAAAATATTTACATGAATAAAATGAATACCATATATAATCATCCAATTAGTTACATGATATATACTGAGAAATGAGAAGACACGCAAATATCATAGAAGAAGGTGATTGACACTCAGATATGTGTAGAAAGGCAATAGACATGCTTCTTGGCTTGACTCTTCCTTCTGTTAGGTTCTTGAGAGGGGCCAATATGGCGGGCATAACCAGTTAACTTCAGTTTAGATGAGATGTCAAGGTTTGGAAGTCAATTCTTCACTAAGTATCCCAATCATCTCCGATCAAAGTTTCGGCGATGAAGGTCCAAGCTCAATACCACCTGTGAAGTCATCTACATTCTCACATTCAAAATTATCTATCAATGAATTGGCATCATCACATCAAAGAAGTTCTTCATCTCAATCAGTCCTCAATAGTAGAAAAACTTATCATCTCTAAGCTTTTTTTCCCTCCATTTATTAATGTGCATGATAAACAAAATCATTAGCCTTCTATAATTTATTTGATTTTAAATTGATATTATAATTTATTTTTGTTTGTTTTTAATAAAATTATCACAATTTCAAACAAACATTCAAATATTTAGTTGGTGTTTGATTTTACGAGTGTATATTTTTGTTATTATATCATTAAGTAAAAAATAATTTTAAAAAACAAAATTGTTAAACCCGATGAAACCCATGAATATCCAAATCATGAGTTTGATGGATTAAGCTACGAATTATGGGTTAATCTAATATGTTATTGTTTTAATTAAAAAAAATATCATCTTGATATTTTTTTAGTCAAACCAAATTTTTTACATTCAGGTTGTTTTTTAATCTTTTAAGTTGATAAGTTCACCTCAATTCAACTTGTACACATTTAATTTAAATTTTAAGTTAGATAAAAAATTAAGTTAGGAATTTTTAAAATTGATCAGATGAGTTTACTTTAATAACAACATCCTCACAGTCTACACATTTATTTTTGGATTTAAAAATCTTTTCAGAAAAAAAAATGTACGGCCATTACCAAAAGACCCCGACAGCAAAATGGGAAACATCACCTCCTAGTTATGGACCCAAAAATGCACGATTATATGTTTTGCTGATAGACAATTCAGCATTTGCATGTGCTCCCACCTGACTCTTATGTGCTTAACGAGGCTACCTGTTTCATTTTGTGAAAGCGGTTCTTGTTCCTGTACAAGGTAGTGAATGCAGCTGCTAGTATAGTAACCCCACGTATCTGCAGACAAGTTTATTAATTTTGTTTAATGTTCTAATTAATGTAAGAAAATTAATTTAATGAAATTAAAATAAATCAATATTAATCATATGAATATATATTTTGTACGTAGCATTTAATATCATACATTTTTTTTAAAATATATATATATATATCATGAAAATATGTTTAATTTTGATAAATGAAAAAAATAAACATGGATCACCTAAAAATCTAATTAAAAGAAAGTAAGAATCAATTGTGAAAATGTGCTCGAGCAATCTATGTTAATTGAAAACTAATTTTAATCAATAAATCCATATCTATTAATTAAAAAATATCATTATTTTAATTTTACTTGATAGTTAATTTTTTATTATTATCATTTTAAATCAACGTAATTCAGAACATCAATTTTCTTAATATATATATGTCAAAGAATGTTGAAGAATCATGCATGATCACTTTCTTAAGGACGACATCTTTTGTTATATCATCTTAGAATGATTAATTATCAAACCTTTATTATCTTAAGAAATAGAAATTAATAGTTATTATTTACAATAATAATTATATTTCATACTGATTTAAAAAGAAATAAAAATCATGGAAAATAATTATTTTTTCCAGGCCCTTGAACACCTAACATCTAAATCATGCCCTCCCAAACAGAGATTCCATTACTTTGGCGAATCTGGGAGCAACGTACGTTGTTGTTGTTGTTATCTACAGAAGTGATAGGAGCCATGCTTTGAGCACGAGGGTGCCATTGTTTTATCTTTTCTCAATAATTATTCAGGATGGTGAGGAGGAGAAAAAACAAAACTCTCTATTCATGGTATACGGTGGCCGGTACAGTGTCAATATCAACCGGTCCTATAAGACTAAAAAGTGCTACTAGAGTATTTAACTCACCACAGAACAGAATGGGTATTTAATGTATTTTTTTTTTTAAAAAAATGTAAAGAATGAAGGGGGAAATGGTAAAACTGTGAGATGAACGGGATGAAGAGAGAAAAGATTTGAAGAAATAATCAATGAATGTTGCGGTCCAGTGGCGGGCAGTCATGAATAACGTGAAAGTGCGAGAGAAGTTGTGATTGGTAGAAAAGAACTTTTTACCAACTCACCATGCAGCCAAGTCTTTTGAAGAGGAAAAAAGAAAAAGCTTAGGGCAAGAGGGGAATGTCGCCGTTTCCATTAACTGGGCTTGGTTTCACCATGCAGCCAAATTACTGGTTAAGTTCACCTTCATCAGTGAATGAAAGACCTAATTGTGTAGGAGTCAAGTGGACTTGAAGCTGTAATTCTTTCAGAACGACAAAGAAATCCACAGTTGGACCGGGTCCCCTTCATTTCTCACAAAAAGGGATGTCTTCAGCCTTCAATCAATAATAATAGATTACTCTGAATGCACATGCATTTGCTTCTGCTTGAAACAAACTGATATAAGCTAAGCTAATTTACTGGATTAGCAAGAAACCATAACATATCAAAGAATCTTCTCTGTTTGGCAACACTGCTCCACCCTCTCAGCTTGTCTCTACAGACATCACCCTCCCAAAAAATAAAAAAAAATCCAAAATAGAAAGAGAAGTTTATTAAGTCAGAGTTGGGTAATCCAAGCACGGTTGCAGATTTTCTTCACTATCAGTGTCTAGTAATAGATCTCTGTCCACATAAACGCTTCTCTGCTCAGTCTCGTCTCTCATGTCTAACAAAGATCTCTAACTCTCAGTACTTAACCTAACTTGTAATGTTTCATTCCATCATGGAAAGCACTTCCATTCCCTGCACTTCTTACACAAACCCATATCTCAAATCCCTTTTTCTTCTCTCTCACACTGTCTTAACACTTCTCTTGATTATGGAATCTCAACACTGCTTGTCTTCTTCACCAAAAATGCTGATCCTGCCACTCAAAACCCAAGTTATCCCTTCCGGGTCAGTACCCAGATCACCAAACAAGCTTCCTTTCCACCACAATGTGAGTCTTACCGTCTCTCTCACGGTTGGCACTCCACCACAAAATGTCTCCATGGTTATCGACACCGGAAGTGAACTCTCCTGGCTGCACTGCAACAAAACACTATCCTACCCAACTACATTCGACCCGACCCGATCCACATCTTACCAAACCATCCCTTGTTCTTCACCCACCTGCACCAACCGGACCCAGGACTTCCCTATACCTGCTTCATGTGACTCCAACAACCTCTGCCACGCCACCCTTTCTTATGCTGACGCTTCTTCCTCCGATGGAAATCTCGCGTCCGATGTTTTCCACATTGGGAGCTCCGATATTTCCGGTTTGGTCTTTGGGTGCATGGATTCGGTTTTCAGTTCTAACTCTGATGAGGATTCTAAGAGTACCGGTTTAATGGGCATGAACCGTGGGTCGCTCTCTTTTGTTTCCCAATTGGGTTTCCCGAAATTCTCTTATTGCATTTCAGGAACCGATTTTTCGGGTCTTTTACTTCTCGGCGAGTCCAATTTGACGTGGTCGGTGCCATTAAACTACACCCCCTTAATCCAAATATCAACCCCATTGCCTTACTTTGATCGGGTTGCCTACACGGTACAGCTTGAAGGCATTAAAGTTTTAGATAAGTTGCTTCCTATACCGAAATCAACTTTCGAACCGGATCATACAGGTGCTGGTCAAACCATGGTTGACTCGGGAACCCAGTTCACGTTCTTACTCGGACCTGCTTACAATGCTTTGAGAACCGCGTTTCTAAACCAAACCAGCAGTGTTTTAAGGGTTTTAGAGGATCCAGATTTTGTATTTCAAGGGGCTATGGATTTATGTTACCTGGTCCCGCTAAGTCAACGTGTTTTACCACTGTTGCCAACGGTAACTTTAGTGTTTCGGGGAGCCGAAATGACAGTATCGGGTGATAGGGTATTATATCGGGTTCCGGGTGAATTGAGGGGAAATGACTCGGTGCATTGCCTGTCATTCGGGAACTCTGATTTGTTGGGTGTGGAGGCATATGTGATTGGTCATCATCACCAACAAAACGTGTGGATGGAATTTGATCTTGAGAAATCAAGGATTGGATTGGCTCAGGTACGGTGTGATTTGGCTGGCCAGAGATTTGGTGTGGCCCTGTAGGGTCCACATATTTCATTTCCCACATGAGAGATTTCTTCTTCTTTTTTTAATTTTTTTTTT
>Ga0325414_1001828_pt1 | contig 21074 bp, 11 predicted proteins | sample PopdelMetagenome_8_FD_206183 | JGI IMG/M metagenome (GOLD analysis project Ga0325414, IMG submission 206183) | Populus deltoides microbial communities from Bellville, Georgia, United States - Leaf-PdKOR-R3 | ecosystem: Host-associated > Plants > Phyllosphere > Phylloplane/Leaf | place: USA... | reverse complement strand
TCATTATAGTTTTGGGAATCTGACTAAAAAACACCATGTTTGCCAGTTTTTAAGAAAATTGGATAGGAAGCCTATCATCGACCTATAGAGGGCGTTTAAGCCATTCTTGGATGTAAAACCAAGGGAAGATGTGAGCCACAATCACAACTATAATTTAAACCTTAGTTTGTAAGAACGTGTGTCTTTTGGTTTTATTAATAGCATAATATTTGTGTTTTGTTGTTTTTTATATTTGTTTAAGTGTGTTTCAGGTTTGTCAGTGTTCGTTGTTTCAGGTGATGTCTTCTATATTCTATCTTTTCTGTCTTAGAACATTGAGGACAATGTTTCGTTTTGGTTGGGGGGAGAGGTAGTAGTTGACAAAAAAAATAACTAACTAACTAACTGCTTTTGTTTTTAATAAAATCATTTGACAAAACTGTTATTACTAGGATGACAGAATAAGGGAGAATTTTATTGACTCTTGAGACGCATCTTAGTAAATATTTTTTAATGGTTATTTACAATATTCATAACAAGGTCTATCACATACTTCTCATGAAATATTTAGATTTACAAACTCTCGCATTGTTATCACTTGATTCTGCTCATATACTTATTTAACAAGTATTCTTAAACCTTCATTTTCACACACACATTTTAAAATATAATTATGGGTTGCACATTGGATTATTACATTATTTATGTTCTTTTGTTAAAGGCAAGAACTAAGGGAAAGGGATAGTATATAATTTGAAAAAAAAAACAGAAAAAAATGATAATAAATATAAATAAATAAATATGTAGATAAGTTTGGTTTCGTAGTCTTCCTAACCTAAGCAATTAAGCCCAAAGGGGTGTTTTAACACCTAATACCCTAAAGTCAACTGACTTGGGAGCTATTGGCTCATTGCTTATTACATGGGTTAAGGAGAAAGCTTAAGGGAATCAAATATTGCATTATCTACATTTTAGTATTTGTAACCCGAGTTATTAAGCTCGAAGGGGTGTCTCAACATCTAATGCCCTAAGACCAACTGGTATAGGAGTCATTAGCCTAAAGCTCGCTACATGGGTTCAAAATATATTGTGTTATAAATTATTACTTAAAAAAAAGATAATCATCTCAACCCAAGGAAGTTAACCTTAAACATTAGAACAAAATTTTATTTTCTTCCAAGTAAAGCCCCATAACCATGTATTGATTTATTGAACACAAAAGAAAGGTTTATTAATATCTTGGAAAAGAGGTATTGAGCAGACATATAAATTGAATGAGAGTTTGTTTATCTGAATAGATTAATGGAAATTGAATGATGAATGCCTTGCTTTGTGGAACTTGCAAATTGTTTTTCTATTTTAATGCTTTGATTACTAGGGCTTAGTAATAAGCTAGTTGGGGGTTGTCTGGTTGGGGGTTGTACTTAAAAGTGTATTTTTATCAAGGTTTTATATCATCATTTTGCATTTGAAGTATCAATAACTCTTTAACTAGAGCATGTTTTATAATAACATGTATAATAATATAAGATACTTTTAATTTATGGTAAATGTTCATCTTAAATACAGGCCTATCACATGAATCAAAGGATTGATTGATGAGTTTAACTACTGAAATTGAGAAGACAAAGAGAGGGCTAAGTTTAGAAAAGAGATGCTGGTTCAGTTCAAACTAAAACACCATTCGGCTATTGGATCATAACTGAAGCTATAGAACTTGGATTTAGGTTTGGTTTATATGTATGAAAAGCTAAGACATAGGTCTAAAACTTTCATGAAGAGTCTAAGATTTAAAAGTGCCATTTTCGAGTTTAAATGGTAGCAACAGCAGAGAAGTCGGAATCTGTCATGCAGCCCAGACATTGTTTAGTGTTTAGTCCATAACTCGAGTTTTAGAAGTCCAAATGCGCCGATTCTTATTTTGTTGGAAAGTTGAGATAATTTCCCAGAACTTTCATGAAGACTATCTATTCAAATTCTGATGGTAGCAATGATGTTGTGTTTAGACAAGAAGATAAGGATTGTCACCAAGTCAAGATGTAACCACCCACTCAACAATTAGTCATCATATCAATAGTTCTGAGTTTTGGCTTATAAAAGGAGGCATTTGCCATGCATTTAAGCATCTTAGTTTTCAGATCAAGATTATATTCTTGCTTTCTTTCTTTGTATTTTTATAATGTTTAAATTTTGCTCTCATTAATCTCTTGTTTATACTTTTCATCATAACTATGTTTTTATCTGGTTTGTTTATGTTTCTCTTCTTAATCATGTTTAGCTAAGTATATTATGTCAATGTAAAAATGTTACACTAATGGTGTAAGGATAAGTATAATATAAACTCACACATGGATTTTAATGTTTGATACTAACATGTTTTCTATTTGTTATCTTATTCACTTTAATACTTTGTTTGTTAAATGGTTAATCTAGATTTATATTGTATAACCTTTAGTACAACAAATACTTGGCACTTTCATAGTCCAACTGTATGGTATAGTCGACACCTGTGCTATGAAAGGAACTTTGATTTGTTGTTAACATAAATTAACATTATGAATACCTGACAATATTTACAAGTATTGATATCATTCGAATAAGATAATTAATGTAATCATGTTAACAATTTATAATTCGATTGGAACCTCCTTTGTGTGTGGTTTCCAGTTGAGTAATAAAAAGAGTTTATATTATAAAATTCTCATAAACTCTTTGTTTTATTAAATATATATATTATTTGTAATATATATAGTTCACCTCCCTATGGTTCGACCCCGGTCTTGCCGGGTTATATATTACTTCGACACTCCTAAACTTGAGATAAGACATCAATCTTATAATCGTGTCAATTACCTTTTGTTGTAAGTAAAAACTTAGAAACTAAGGTAATTTAATTCCATTTAGAAAAGCTTTTATAATATATTATGTGGTTTATCCTTTTTTTTATTCCTTTAAACAATAACAAACGTATTTATTTAACTCCTTAAATCTAGACACACACACGCTTAATTAATTGTTTGTGTAAATATGGAGTATATTGAGAAGATTTTTGAAATGTGAAAATGAATTTGAAATCATAAATTGTTAAATAGAATAAAAGTTTGAAACGATTGTGTCCATAATGATTGAACAAAGATTTTATGTTTGATGTCCATAACTTGATACTGAAATATAGGGGAAACTTTGCTAAAATTTTGGTAGAAAAAAATTCACACGAATCTTAAATTGAATTATGATATTCTTATTTGTAAGTTTAAGTATAAAAAGTGGATGTTGTTACAGTAAATTTCTGGAAAGTAAATTATTTTTTGATGTTTAGTATTGTCATAAAAAATAAGTTGAAAAATAATTTTCAGTGTTTGACTATGTCATGGAAAATAAGATGAAAAATAACTTATTAATTTTTTTTTTATTTTTTTCAAGTTTATTAAAAGAATGAGGACCAAATCCAACAAATAAAAAAAATTAAAGGAGGATGAAATTGAAAACAAAAACTAATTTAATAAATTATTTCAAATAAAAAAATACAATGAAAATAATGGAGACCAAATCTGATAGATAAAAAAGTAAAAAAAATGATGAAATTGACAAAAATTTAATTTCATGAATTATTTTAAATAAAATAAATAAAAAAAGAACTAAATCCGATAAATAAAAAATAAGATAAAAACAAATAAGAATCAAAAGAATGAGGATTGAAATTAATATAAAAATCATATTAAATCAAAATCTAAGAAACATAAAATTTTTAAAAATCAAAATAAAATATATAGCAATCAAAAAATTATATTTCAATTACTATTAATGATTTATTTCTTAAAAAAATTGAGTTAAAACCTTTTAAGAAAAAAAAAACCACAATCCCTCTCAATATTTTCTATTTGAAAAAATATAAATATCCCTGAAAATTTGCAAAATTATTGTTTAATACTATATTACTAAATTACTTTACTGTTTTCTTTTTATTATTATTATTATTTTTTTTTTTTGAGGATTAGGTGAGAATTGACATCACTTACTACTATTTTGAATTAACAGGGGGGCAAAAGAAAAGGCTTTGACTGTAGAGGCCATAATATCACGTGGCAGGTATGCTACTCGGTAAAAGCAAGCTTTGTAACTACGTTGAGAAATTCAAGGCCACGTGTTAAAGCATGTTTGATAATTCTTAAATAATTATTTTTTAAAGTGTATTTTTATTAAAATAATATTTTATTAATTGTTTAAAAAAACTTAAAATAATAAGAATTTTAATTTTTATAAAAATACCTTTTAATCACAAAAATAATCTAATGGAGGTGATGGGTCACATCTCGCATCCTTCATCTTTTGGGGATAGACCCAAGATGCCCCCACCAGGCATTACTACACAATTAAATAATGAAAGCCATTGATGAAGCCTCCAAGGAACATCCTTTACTGTATTTCTTGATTTAAAAAAGTTCATATATAGTTAAAGAAGTTTGCTGTATTTCTTGATTTTTTAGATTTAAATTTTATGATCAAGATTTATAAATATTTCTTTTACTGTATGATATTGAGAATGCATCTTTAATATTATTTAAAAGATAACTTAGTTTTGATTAATATAAACTAATTAAAAAGACACCTATTGCTATTGAATAAGAAAAAACTATGGAAACGAATTAATATTGAGAATCATATACTATGGACCCACTTGAGCTTTAATAAATCTAAGGATATGATGAAATCACAACTTCTAATTTCCCATTGAATTACAGCAATAAAAATGTTGACTAGATAAAGGGTCGTCTCTTGGTCTACTCGGGAATTATATCGCTAGAGAATCGAAGCTGCTTTGGTCATCTCATCACTTTTTCAAGCACTCCACGCGCTCAAACTCACTCGCCCATACAGAACAAACTGATTGGACACATGCATACATTCAGAGAAGGGAAGTTTGCAGCAGATTGGCTGATGAATTTTGCAGCAGATAGACCTGATTCTACCTGATTTTGTATCACAGTGCTGTTATTTTTTAAAATATTTTAAAAAAAATTATTTATTTTTATTTTTTTTTTACTTTAGATCAATATTTTCTGGTGTTTTAAATTATTTTAATGCCTTAATGTTAAAAAAAATTAAAAATTTAAAAATATTATTTTAATATATTTCTGAATAAAAAATATTTTAAAAAATAATTACAATTATATTTCTAAATACGTAAAATTTTCTCAATAGGTTCATCAAAAAAAAAAAAGAAAAAACTTTGACAGCTCAATTGTGGTGGTCATGGCCCTTCTCCAACCACCGCGGTTTCCGAGCACTTGTTCGGTAATGTCCTATTAATGAACTACCATACCCCCAGCAATCTACAGGGGCACTTGACTAAATTTATTAAACTAGAAAGGGACCTCGACTTTTCGTTTTTTCAATAATTTTGCAAAATCCAACTCACTCTGATGTCTAATAATTCATTGAATTCTAGGAGGCAGAGAGAACCACTGAAAGGCCCTCTACTATGTCAATATAGTCAAATTGATATTCATGTATATATAAATAAACAATATTTTAGTTTTCTTTTTTAAAAAAAGAAAAAGTAGTTTCAGTGGCAATCTAAAGAGAGGAAAAAGCGAGTTAGACGCCAACAGGAACTTTAAACAGATGAAAAGCAAAAACATTCGAACAAAAATAAAGTGTAAAAGAAAGATTAAAAGATAATAACTGATACATCAATAAATAAAAATATAAAAAAGATTAAAAGATAAGAAACAAGAACTTTAACAAGATAAACTAATAGTTAATCTAATACATCAAACATATCAAGAGATTGTTTTTTATTATATTATTTTAACATATTAATATTAAAAATAATTTTTTAAAAATAAAAATATTTTAAAAAAGTAACTAGCACCACTAGATCAGACAAGACCAGACCAGATGTAAAAACAACGTTTTAAAAAGAAAATAATAAGATTTGACGCGTAACTCAAACAATTTACCAGGGATCACCAATGAACTACGGGCGGCTCCCAAGTTCTCAACTTTATTGTTTGATTGTTTACACGGTGATTGGAGCATCCAAAGCAATCTTATTCCCTTGGATCCACCAGCCCGGTTAAATAATATAACTTCAAGAAATTGTCTTAAATTTTAAAACTAATATTTAAAATACCAAACTGATATAAATAAATTAATATTAAATGATAGATATATTAAATTAAGAAATCAATAAATAAGAAAAACATGAACCGTTCGACATGCGCGTTGTGAGATCGTTATGCACCCTATTCTCGTCAGCTTAAAGCATCACCATAATTTTATCAAACGCCATGACCATGACGTCATCTGTGCCCTTGAAGTTGACATCACCCGGCCCCTCCTCATCTTGTCTGCATCGACGGTGGGAAAACGACCATTGTAAGCTGTTTCACACAAGTCTTCAACGACCTTGGAAAATTATTAAAATGGACGGCATTTATGTGAATGAAATTGTCTTCAACTTTATTATTTATTTATTCTCTTCATTACTATTAGTTGAATATAAATATATTATTTCCTTAAAACGTAGTATATCTTAAATTCACATTATATACATTCATATGGTTTTGTCATGTAAACAGTTCCAAGTATGTATCTACCTCCACCGCTATTATTTTACAAGTTTTGTATCCTGTGGTTGAGCTTTCTATAATGCTACAAGGTCTGCATAAAAGTTCCAAGGTTCCTGAAGGAGAGATGGACAGAGGAAAAGAGAAAAGAAAGAGGGGAGACAAAGAAAGCGAGCAAGGAAGGAAAAGGAAGGTGAGGGGAGGGGAGGGAAAGGAGGAGGTGGTGACGGTGGCGACTGAGGAGGAGGTGGAGGAGTTCTTTGCAATACTAAGGAGGATGCAGGAAGCCGCGAAGTACTTTGGAAAGAGTAGTGGAGAAGGGTGGCGGGCTGCAGTTGAGGCTGAAGTGGTGAAAGTGATTGATGGTGGTGGAAATAACGAGGAGGAGAATATGATCCAGAGTTCCGGGGCTGAAGAGGTGGCGGCTGTGGTGGAGGAGGAGGAAAACGGTGTTTTGGATTTGAACGCGACGCCGGTGGCGGAAAGCGACGGCGCGTAGAGATTTAGCTGCTATCGAACGTGAAACCAAGGAGGTTTCATTTCTTTTCTTGGCTTTGTTTGTTCTTCCACCACCTCTATGATCATTTTATTTAATTACCCACTTTTTAATTATTTTGTTTATTTATCTTTGACAGTTCCGTTAGTAATTGATTTAAAAACCTTTACTGTTTCGGATCAGGAGAGTGGTTGTGTTTAAAATTACTCTGACGATAGAGAAATTGCTACAAACATGTCGTTATGAGGTGCTTAGATCTGCAAACAGTTAAAGAAAAGGATGATTTCTGTTCATTCATCACTCTTTATAGAGTTTGAGAGAATAATTATGGTTGTATTTTATGGTTGTATTTTTGAAGTTATTTTTTTCTGGGAATAAATGAAAGTAAATTTTCTTTTTAATAGATATTTTTGATATCAATATAAAATATTAAAAAATTTAATTTAAAAGGAATATTTTCAAGAAATAACCAAGTACGATCTCAACTAACTGCAGAAAGAAACATTCCTATAAGTGTAGCCTTGTCTTTTCCATTAAGACTGTAGTTCTAGCAGAAATATTTAATTAATGTTTTGTGATTTGAATTTGCATAAAGAATTAATATTTTCTTCTCCCCAACTTGATAAAAAAGAAAAAAGAAGGAAAAAAAGCAGGGAGCGTGTTTGACAGTGTGGTTGCAGTTGCTTTTCAAATAGCTTTCCGTGCCAAAATACATGCCAATGATGTTTTTTTATTTTTTAAAAATTATTTTTGACATCAGCACATCAAAACGATCCAAAAAGTACAAACCGCACTCAATTTTAACAAAAAAAAATTCAAAATTTGATGAAACGCAGTTACAAACACAATGCCAAACAGACCTCAAAGATGTTACAACGGTAAATGTTTGGCAAAGGACAAAAGTTTTGGCTAGAATGATTGTTTTGGGTTGAAGTTCACAAGAATAATTATTGATGTTGTTTGGTGCCAAAAAGTAGAAAGGGATTAAAAATTAACATAAGGAAATGGATGTTTATAGTATCAAGGTATTGAAATTAGATATTAGAGTTTTATCTACCCTTATTAACAATTAATTAACAAAACATTAAAATACATCAGTACATCATCATAGTATACAAAACAATATAAATAGTGTTTTGTATTTTTTTTATTTCTTCAATTTTATATTTAAATATTAGATTGTGTTTGAGAATTGTGTTTTAAATTTTTTATTTTATTCTTTTGTTTGGTTATATACAAGTTTTATGTATTTAGTTTTTTTCTTTGATATGTTGGAAGTGGGACTTCATATTTTTTTTTCTCAATTTGCTTTCTATGAATTTATATTTATCTCATGATCAAAGTTGCTTAATTTTCTTAGCAAGTTGATCCGGGTTGACTCGAGGTGTTTTTTCTGGGCTGCATTTTACAATTTTTTTTCGATTTTATCTTTTAACATTGGGTTATTGAAGATTGGACTTCAAAATTTTCTTATATTTGCTTTCTATGAGGTTATCTCGATCTCATATCCCAAGTCACAGGTTTAACAAGTTGACTCAATTTATTTTTTTGGATCCGTTTTTTAATGATTATTTTGTTTAATTAGGCTTCACATTTTTTTTATTTGTTAAAATACAAGGTTATCTTGATATCATGAACTAGATCACGAGTTTGACAGGTTGATTCGAGTTGACTCAATTCTTTCTTTGAGGTCATTTTTTAATTGTTTTTTCAATTTCACCCTCCAACAACCCAATTATTTTTTTTAAAATTTCATCATTCAATATTAAGCTGTTTGGGAATTGTGTTTCATAATATATTTTTTTTCAATTTTCTTTCTTTGGAGTTGTATAGGTTTCATGGATTTAGTTTTATTTCTTCTTGATTTTAACTTTTAACATTGGATCTGTTAGCAAATATAGCTTCATAATTTTTTTATTTTTTTATAAAGTTATCTCAATCTCATGACCTTGAGTTTAACAGGTTAACTTAGATTGGCTTAAATTATTTTTTTATTTTTTTCAATTTAATCCTTCAGTATTGAGTTGGTTGAAAATTGGATTTTATAATTTTTCTTTTGATTTTGTTTATATGGAGTTATCCCGATCTCATGACCCAAATCATGCACTTGACATGTTAACTCGGGTTGACTCAGATATGTTTTTTTTTTTAATTTTATCTTTTAACATTGGACTGATTAAGAATTGACTTTTATAATTTATTTTGATTTATTTTTTTTAGTGTTATCACAGTCTTATTACCTAAGTTGCAAATTTGACATGTTAACCTTGATTGATTCAATATGTTGTCGTCTCAATATTTTTTTAAAAAATATCATCTAATATGTCAAAGTATCAATATTTTAAAAAGATATAGTCAAATATGCATCATATTTTGAGTTTAGAATTATAATTTGTTTTATTAAAAAAACACATTAGAAGTGCTTAAATATTATTTTTATGTTAAAGTATATAAATAGCGAATTGTACCACACTACGAGTTGTGTTTATGAGAAGATTCTTGCAATGTAAATGCTATGCTTTTTGTTATTAAAAAAACTCTAAACAAAATTATTAGTTTAAACATTAAAAACTAATTAATTTTACTGTAATCATCATAAATTAGTTTAGAAAAATATTATAATGTGACATAAATGAACTTGAGAAATATTTTGAAAAGAAACATTGGAATGTCCATAAATATGTCTAATAAATAGTCAAGATGGGAAATATATTAGAAGAGCCAAATAGGCTTAAAGTATGTGAAAATTGAAGAAATATATATACAAGTTAGAATCATATTAGATGCATATTAAGTTTTTAAATTTGTATGGATAAGTAATAATGAATGTAATACATGTTGGAATCAAAATTGATATTAATGAGGCAATAATGATGCAATGGATGTTGAGATGAACAAATAAAATTAGTTAGTTAAAATGAAATAAATGCTTGAGGAAGCTTAAAGAACATAAAATTATAATTGAGAGATGAGAGGTGGTATGGATTAAGGTTATTATGAAATGAAATAATGACACGAACTAGATACGCTCATAAGATGAAATGGGAGTATAGATTAAATATCATGTTAAAAGAAAATATGATATGTAAACATTTTAATGAATTCAATGAACATAAAAGAAGTAAGTGGAAAAGTTGGAGGACCAAAATATACAAGATTGATAAAATTGACGACTCAATTCTGATTTATAAAAGACTTATTCAATGAAAGTATTTTTTATTTAGGATAAAGAAATACAAATTTGGATGAGTAAGGACTCAATAAGGGTTTTAGAAGGCTTAATTAATTTTATTAGGGATTTAATTGTAAGAAACATAAGTTTTTGAAGTCAATTTAGTTGTTAATAGGAAGAAATTTAAGTTTAGGGAACTGAAATTGGACTTTGAAATGTTCAATTGGTCAAATTAGGGCTTAATTGTGAAAAAATAAAGTTTGATATCCAATTAGGGGTTTGACTGAAGAAATTAAAAATCAAGGGCTAAATCGTAAAAGGCACAAGACTTCAAGGGCTGAAATTGACCAAATCAGGGGCTAAATTGAAAAAAATTAAAAATTTAATGGTCAATTAAGGGTTTAAGAGCATAAATAAAAAACCAAGGACCAAGATCAAAATGTAGCTAAACTTTAGGACTGATGATTGAGTCTGACAATGGTGAAATTGCATGAAATTAAGAGTTTGAGAGGCGATTACAGGTGCAATTAAAAGCAATTGGAAGAATATGAACTAAAATAAAATCTTTCAGATCCTAAATTAAAAATCCTAGTTTCTAGGGGTTTAACCTAGACAACGCATCGTTCAACCACCATTCATCTCCTTCCTTAGCAATTCTGGATGATCAAGTAAGCTTGTTCAGGCAAATGAATGTGTCGTCTCCGACCACTTAAGGGGTTGTAACCACCACTATTCAACCGAGAAGCATCCCCTCTACAATCCTATGCCCATGAAATTGGACGTTTACACCCCAATGCTTCCACAAAAGTCTCCAACATCTTATCCCCGATTAACTTTTCTTGTATTTTTAGATGCTAGGCTGATCAAATTGACACATTTCAACAAATGAATGTAAAGCTAAATACCTCGAACTTGAGCAAAGATGGGTTAAAACAAAAGATTTGCATCTCCTCTACCATGTTTAGGCGGTCTCCAATGATATTTACATAATAGTTGCTCCAGCAAAGCCTCAAAAGTAGTCAACTTAGACAGTCTTGACTAAAATACTCATTTGTACAAAACCACCCAACTTTTTAACATGTTCAAACTCAAAAACTTTTAGGGGTTCTTATCAAGGGTCATAAATCTTTCATCCAAGATCAGAAGGTGAGAAATGCATGCCTTTGCCTCCAAGAAAGAGAAAACCACCTAGGAAAAATCACCATCCCAAAAAACCATTGAAGGACAAAGGTTCTAGTTGTTGACATTTGTCCATAGCTCTCTCATTTAAATCAAAGGATTGAGCTTTGATAAATCTTTGAGGAAATCCACCAAAAATCCTAGAAATCCCTATAAATACCACTAGAAATCAAAGAAAAAAAAGAAGGAAAAAAACATGAGGATATACTCTGTTAAAAGACCCTAGTATGAAGGTTTAAAGACCTAATATAAAAGGTCTAACAATCTTTGGAAAGAATAGAAAGTGAAAGGGAAAGAAAGAAAAGAGAAGGGAAGTAACAACCTATAGCCAATAAGCTTGGATAAGGCATAACCACGTGAGAACTCAAGGATGGAGTCCATGTGGCTTACCCATTCATGTTTTTTCAATGTTTAATGATGTTTTTGAATCTTTTTGGCATTATGTTATGTATTAACATTTATGTGGATTGATAAATGAAAATGTTGTTTTGATTGATTAATCCTATTTCGAAGTTGTTAATATTAGCTGGATGGTTTAGAAGATGTTTGGATATTGTTTTTGCTGAAATGCAATGGTTTCTGGAATTTGCCAAATATAGTAGTGGGTATGTGATGATGTTTCTACGTTGTTAATGTATGTTTTCGGTTCCTAAGTTTGGTTTGGGTCCTTAATGTTTAAAGAGTCAGTTTTGGATTTATATTTGATGTTTTTTGTTAGCTGTTATTGGAGCTGTAGTTTTGCAAGGAAAAATCTAATGAATGATTTTAATGATTTATTGTTTTTTGTTGTTTGTCATGTTTGTTTTTTATAGTGCGTTATGTGAGGACTAAAAACTAGAAGTTTAGAGGCCTAAAAGGCCAATTTTTGGGTTTGACAGTAGCTTAGGCATTTATGGACAACCTAGGTTCATGTTCTTTATGTTCACCTGAAGAATATTATCTTGAGTGCTAGTTTTAGGTTTTGTTTTGATTTAATTTTGGTTTCTGCAAATTTGCATGACATTATTAGTCAATAATCTAGGGTTTTCATGCATCAATAACATGTTTTTGTGGGTTTTAATCCCAGGGTATCGGTTTTGAACATATAACCTAATCCTTACCAAATCACATTTTATTTATAAAAAAAGAGAAAAAAAATACTTGTGTTGATTTTTCTTTGCATTTTTTTTCTAGAATTTACATCAAGTTTGTAAAATTCCTTAAGGATTTGAGCCAATATTTCAATAATCCTAAAATTTTTAATTCATAAAAATTAATGGTCAATATTTTGATATAAATGTTGGACCTACAAATAGGCTGTTATTTAAATACCGGGAGTTGACAAGAAAATTTTCATAATTATTTTAGATATTCATTAATTTTAATTGGGAGTATTTTTCACCACAATATACGAGTTGTGGAAAACCCTTTCGCTTTCCACGATATGTGAACTCTGTCAGGGTACCTACATGTATTTTTCTCATGAGAATTTATTTTGGCATACGAGTCTATAATAAATTCTAAATGCCAGATTTATTCATAAGAGTAATTTTTTCTCTAAGCCATAAATTGACTTCCAGTTAGAAACCCATCAAAACCTTTAAACTGTATCCAGACCACACAATGCAACTTACCTTAGATAAGATGCGTTGGGGGTGCTAATACATTTCCTAGCCACAACCAGTCTTTTATATTTAGAATTTATGATAAGACCAGTACACTTGGGTCTCCTAGTGACCATGAACTAAGCAATTAGATAGGGACTCCTTTACCCTCAACGTACCGCCACGTGCGACATCTCATACAAAAAACATTTGTCCTCAAAATTTAATTCATACGTGTATTGGGGAATAACTTTGGATACTTTTTCTTTATTTCTGACTCCATTTCCTAAGTTTCTTCCTCAACTCGAGAACTCTTCCATTCACTTTCAGCATAAATATATTTTTATTCCTCAACTTTTTTTTTGCTTTGATCCAGAATTTTTACAGATCTTCTTTGACTTTCTATGGAGCTTGTGGCAACACTCTATAAGGGTTTACATTAGCTTTTTATAATAACAAAACATGAAATACATCGTATATCTTGGCTAGATGTAGAGGTAAAGCTAACTTATATGCTATCGATCCAATTCTCTTTAACACTTCGAAAGGTCTAATATACCTTGGTGCCACTTTTCCCTTTATGCCAAATTGCAACATACGTTTCTAAAGAGCGACCTTCAAATACACCATATCTCTAACTTTAAATTTAAAAGGTCTTCTTTTGACATCTATATAACTCTTCTATCTGTCTTGGGCCGCCTTCATTCTGTCTCTTATAATTTTTATTTTTTTCAAAGTGATTTGCACTAATTCTAGTCCCATCCATTTCTTATCACTGATTTCTTCCTAAGAAACAGGGGTCTGACATTTCCTACCATATAATGCTTTATAGTAGGCCATCCTTATTGTAGACTGAAAACTATTGTTATAGATGAACTCCACAAGTGGTAGATGCTATTCCCAATTACCCTCAAATTCCAATATATAGGTCCTTAGTAAATCCTCTAGAGTTTGGATCGTTCTTTTTGATTTCCCATTCAACTATGGATGAAAGGTTGTGCTCAACTTTACCTTTGTCCTTAAAGCATGTTGAATACTAAGCCATAACCATGAAGTGAATCTAGGGTCTCGATCAGAAACAATCGATACTTGTACCCCATGTAATCTCACCACTTCATTCACATACAATTTAGCTAACTTATCTATTGAATCTATTATTTTTATGGGCAAGAAAAGTGTTGGAGAGGTCCAGCTGGTTTTTGATGCTTTACCTTTATTTACTGGCAAACTCCATATTTGGTCACAAATTCATCAATTTTCTTCTTCGTGCTTGGCCAACAATAGAATTCCTTTAGGTCCTTATACATCTTAGTACTACCTGGATATACCAAAAATTTTGACTAATGGGTTTCTCTTAGAACCTCCTTTTTCAAATCTTTATCGTTAGGCATATATATTCGTCTAACCATCATTACCATTCCACCATCCATCCAAGACTCAGAAGGGTGTCTCAACCCCTAATTTCACCTTATCTCTCACTTTTTTCACTTTAGTGTCTCTTCGTTCTACCTCCAAAACTTTGTCCCGTAACACAGATCGTACACTTAATTGAGCCAATAATGAACCCAGCCCAACCTTAACTTTAGCATCAATCTTTTTCAACTCTATCAATTACCTTTCATCACCCTCCTCTATTGTCTTCACAACTACCTTATTCTTATAACTAAGGGCATCCGTAACCACATTAGCCTTCTCAGGGTGATAATCTATTACACAATCAAAGTCCTTAGTTAACTCTATACACCTTATCTGTCGCATATTCAACTCATTTTGTCTCATTAAATACCTCAAACTTTTATGGTCCGTAAATATCTGAACCCGAGATCCATACAAGTAATGTCTCCACACCCGTAATATAAACACTACAACTAACTTTAGATCATAAACATGATAATTGATTTCATGAGACTTCAATTGTCTTGAGGTATAAGTAATGACTTTTCCATGTTCCATTAAAATACAGCCAAGTCCCTTTTAGATGCGTCACTATAGACCATAAATCCCTCTATTCTTAAAAGGAGTGTCAATATTGAGGCAATAGTCAACCAAGTGAAAGGAATTGCTATAGTCGAAAACCCTAAATAAACCTCTTATAATACCCTACAAATCCCATGAAACTACAGATTTTTGTTACATTTGTAGGCTTTTTCCATTTCAGTACCGCTTCAAGCTTCATTGGGTCTACAAATGGCAAACCTAGCAACACAACAACATGCTAACCCCAACACAAGGCCTAAAAGAAAGCAAACAAGAAGAACAAGAGGGCAAGCAGGCAGAGAGCCTGCACAAAAACAAAACCAGCAACATAACAACAAGTTAACCCCATCACAAGGCAGAAGGGAAAGCAAGAAAGAAGAACTACCATAGAGAATATGGCTGCATAAAGACAGTAGCAAGCCAGCAAAAGGCAGAACAAGCCTATTAAGCAGCAAGAGAAAACCAAAAACCAAAACAAAGAGCAGCAGGGACTTGATCAGCTCAGGATCAAGAACAACACAACAAATCAATACAAGAGACATAAAAATAAAACAGAGGGAAACAAGCTCCCTTACAAATAAAGATACACAAATATAAAGAAATCAAAAGAGAAAATCAAAGAGAAGATGAGGCAGCAAAATTATCAGAGCGGCTTCGATGCCTTGAATCAGCCGCAATAGAGGGCTTGGATACTCTCCCCTACTGGCCAAAGTTAGTGGCCGCAAAAACTTTGCTATGAGTTAGATATTGCCTCTTAAAAGGCTCCACATCTGCAATAACATTCTGATCATCAGAGATATGAACAACATTTGGGGAAGTAGGGTGTTTAGCACCAGAATGTCCTGCTTCAGCTAGCTTGGGCCTTTTGCACCCAAGAGATACAAGCCTCATATCCACAGTTGTGGCAACTTCAGCAGTCATTGGATCAATAGATGGTTCATCATGAAGGCCTTTGTTGTATGGTTGCTATTTCTTAACAGCAATAGTTTCTGCAAAGGGGCTGGAGCATCCAAAGCGAACATGAGTTTCATAGGACCTCTTTTTTCGTTTGTGACCAGTGCCTTTATTGCAGGTAGAGACTGTATACCCAAGAACCCTGTATTGTTCGCAGAAGCAAGGTAGTGATTCATACATTACCTGCTGAGATAAAGAGAAGCCATTGGGCAGGACCAGATTAACAAAAGTAGGCAGATCAACAAGCAAGTCAACCTCTACGAGAATTATGGCGTATGACAGCCGATTCATGGAGGCAGTAGGAGCATTACAGTGAACATGCTTCCCAATCATACTAGTAATTTTTGAAAGACAGATTGAAGACCAACATTTGAGAGGTAAGTTAGGAAATCTTACCCAAATCGGCATATGCATCATATCAGTGGTTATGAAATCAAAGAATTTTGGCATGACTTTCAGAATGAGGGGCCGACTAAAGACAAAGTAAGGACTACCACCAAGAATACCAAGCATTTCCAATTCAGAGGAGAAAGCAAAAATTAGCCAGCCAGAATCATGCATAGTAAAATTTGCTCTGTGTTTCTAGGAATTGGTAATGAATTTTGACAGAGATGAAAATTCTAGGAATTTTTTAGCAACATAACCGATTAAGCAAAACTGCCACAAGTCTATGTGTTCTCTAATATCATTTTCCTTCAAGTGACAAGATGTTGAAGATGCATATTCAGGAAAATGCACTAAAGTGGGAGATTGTGTGTTGGGGGTACTTGTATGAATATCAGGGGGGCTCGCTGGTGACTATCAGAAGGGGCCTCGCCTTTCAACAGGGAAGGGGAAGAGATAGCGCCAACCGGAGAGGTGACACCAGTAAGATGTAAAGTGGGGATGCCATGCCTAGAAGCTGGCAGGGAAGAAGGGTCCTCGCTCAATCCTGGGTTAGGATTACTAGGACCCGGGAAGGAACTACAAGGATTAAACCCAACCAAATGGTCATTTGAAGAAAGGTGAGGTCTGGTATTGCCAGAAGAACCATCATCTCGTCCACATGAGGTAGGAGAGGAAGATGATTGGGCGTTAGGCCTGTTCTTCTGTACGTCCCTCTTTTTGCTCTTTGAGCAAACCTTAACCCCATGAGAGGAATCAGCTATATCGACAAAGACCATCTTGGATCTAGGAGGAGTGTAGGCTTGAGATGGAGACAAAGGGTCTTGCTGGACAGGAGATCTACTACGAGACAGAGCCCTTGTTACACGAGAAGTGGACGAAGGGCATGAGGCTTGAAGATTGTAATCGTGTTGAGCAAACTGTAAATTCGAAGATTTGTTCTTGGATTTTGCCGTCAAGTTGTGACTTAGAGAAAGGAAGAACAATAAGAGCAGAGAACAAGAAGAGAAAATGCTACACAATGATAGGAAAGCAAACTCACGCAAGCGGGAGCGTCTCTCACTACAACCAGGAGCTTCTCTCTCTTTACTGAGAGCTCTTTCTTAACTTGAAGGTAGTTTTTGGTACATCCTACTCCATGATCCTTAACTGGTAGTACCCCGATCCCAGATCTATTTTTGAAAACACTTTAGACCCTTTTACTTGGTCAAACAAGTCATCTATCTGCAAAAATGGATACTTGTTTTTCACTGTTACCCTATTCAACTATCTATAGTCCATGTAGAGCCTAAATGTCCCCTTTTTTTTCATAAACAGAATTGGAGCTCCTTAAGGTGAACTACTCGGGTGTATAAACCCTCTTTGTAGTAATTTTTACAATTGAACTTTCAACTCAACCAGTTCTACTGGGCTATTCTAAATGGTGTCTGAGCTATAAGAGAGATACCTAACAATATATCAATTGAGACTTCCACTTCCTTTTCCAGGGGTAGCCTTGACAATTCTTTTGGAAACACATCCGAAAACTCTCTCATTATGGGAATATTATTCAACTCTATCTTGTTTTGTTTTTCAGAATCTATTATGTAAGCTAAATAAGCCACACACCCTTTTCTTTTTTGATCAAAATGTAAGTATATATAACAGATCAAAAAATATACAAGCTAGAGAACCAACAAGTTCATATATAGGATTTACAAAAAATAAAAGAACAGACTCCCTGATAAACCATATACATCAAAGCCAAAAGAAAAACTAACAAGCTAAAAGAATCAGTTGACAATGGTTAGAAGAGGAACCAAATCAAAGACAAGGTGCCCCCCTAACACATGACAAAAAATGAGCAAAAGGCATCACCAGCCATAACAACCAAACAAAACAAGCCCTTCATAAAGATAATCAAAGCCAGCAGATGAACAACATTTAATCAACACTGCAGTCCCACCCGAGATAACCTAATACTATCATCAACAGAGCACTGGTAGCCCCAACAAGCAAACAAACAACCTAACACAATGCAAAAATCCAGACAAGAACATGTCTTGAGTAGCAACCAGAACAGAATATACACAAGGTTATATCAGACCAAGCAGCAAAACCACAGATGGAGAAGCCACAACAATCACCATGCACAATGGTGCAAACCCTCTAGAGAGGCACCATCTACAAAGAAGCAGCTAGCAACAGATACAAGACATCACAAACAGCCATAAACCGAAAGGAGGGCAACATCTCACAAGAAAATTCCTCAAGCCAACCACCAATGCAGTTATCCCACAATGATTATAAGGTGGTTGCTCTTATGAAAATGCAAGATCATATACAATAACACTTGAAATTTTCGAAAAAGAGTCTACCAGTGAACAGGCGTTCTCAAAGACCCTTTTGTTCCTTTCTTCCCATATCAGATAAACAACAATGCTGATGGATACCCTTCTCATTCTAGCAACAACATTCTTCCGCTTCAGATTGAGGCCCTTAACAACACTATTCAGAGTAGACATACTCCTGCAAACCCCAAGCCAAGATTTAATCTTCATCCATAAGAGAGATGTCCAACTGCAAGCAAAGAAAAGATGATTGTGACTCTCATCATGATCACGACAGAGAACATAACCAACATCGGTATCAATAAAGTGCAGCCTATCTCTCGTTCTCAGTTGCCCCAGCAAAGCCAGCCAAAGAATGAAGCTATGCCTTGGTAAACACCAAGGTTCCCAAACAACATTAGCCCATGACACCGAGGTTCCTTCGGTTCTCTGGTACTCATAGGCATGACCGAGAAAGGCCCAGCAGATCTGTCCCAACTTTGCATCATGGAAATCACTTCTGGTTGTCCCCCACAATCCTCAAGAAGCTGATCTATAAATAAATTAAGGACTTTCATAGGGGTGAGGAGGATCTCTGAAAGGGAACCACCCAAATAGTGGCATCCTGCAAGTAAAAATGGTGCACCCATCGAATCTAAATAGAATCAGATTTGAGATGAATATTCCGCAGTTGCTTTGCTATAAAGCAGTTGTTTCTAGCCTTGATGTCATATAGGCCCAAACCCCTTTCATTTTCTGGTAAGCAAATATGCTTCCAGGCTACTAAAGCAGACCCGCTTCTAACTATGTTACCAGTCCATAAGAAGTTCCTGTACATGCATGTAATTTGGTTGATGACATTCTCTGGCATAGGAAAAATACTAAGCCAAAATTGCACCATGCCAAATAAGATTGATCTAATTAATTCAAGCTACTCAACATAGGATAAATGCTTGCCCATCCAGCTTTGTATTGCAGATTCAATTTTATGCAGGAAGGGAGAGAACTGGCTAGCCAACAGCCTATGGGGACTGAGAGGAACTCTAAGGTATTTGAAGGGGAAGCTACCTTCAGAGAAACAAGAGTCTTGGAGGATACGCTGCTTCATGTTGTCCCCAACTCCACCAAAATAAATAAAAGACTTCCCTGCATTAATATGTAATCCTGAGGTCTCGCTAAAGATATGCAATTGCTCCAGTAAAATCAAAGAATGTCAGCCGCAAATGCTAGGTGACAGATACCATGAAAGGTACACTTCAGATGAAAATAGAAGTATGTTCGTTGGGATGCTATCTTCAACATACGTGAAAGATACTCCATGCAGATTAAAAATAAATAAGAAGAAAGAGGATCACCCTGTCGAACTCCACACTTCCCAGGGAAAAAAACCATAGATGTTACCATTGATAGCAATAAAGAAGGAAGAAGTTTCCACACATAGCATAACAAGATGAACAAATGTCCTTGGAAACCCTAGCATATGAAGAAGCTCTCTGAGAAAAGGTCATTGCACCGAGTCAAAAGCTTTTCTAAAATTGAAGGCACCAGGGAGAGGTTATTTTCTTACCGTAGTGCCTGAGAAGTTCTTGTGCCAGGTTGTTGTTATCTATCATATTCCTCCTTCCAAGGAAGACATTTTAAGCTGGACCAATAATGTCTTGAGGAGCATGGCTCAATCTTCCAGCTAGAATCTTGGAAATCACCTTGCAAACCACATTGCAGCAAGAGATTGGCCTGTAGTCATTAGCTGAGGCAACATTAGCAGATTTCAAAACCAAGGCTATAATGAAATGGTTGATCTGCTTGAGAATTTGGCCAGAAGTATAGAAATCTTAAACCGCAGCACAAAAATCAGCCCCAACTATGTCCCATGATTTCTTGAAGAAAAGTGATGAGTATCCATCAAGTCCAGGAGCTTTGTCATTACCAATGTTGAAGAGAGCTTCCTTAATAACATCATTTAAGACAGGAGCCAAGAGAAAATCAGAATGGGTTTCATTAAGGCAAGGACCACCATGAACAACAGCAGCATCAATTGGGGTAGTAGATGATGAAGTTCCAAGGAGGTTCTAGTAGTGATGAAAAAATTTATCTCCAACTTCATCTAGAGAGGTAGTAAGAGTACCATCACCACGCTGGACAACAAAGATGAAATTGCGTCTGTGCTTTTGACTCATCAGAGCATGAAAAAAGCTAGTACCTCTGTCACTTTCCTTGAAGAAATTACATTTGAGCTTCTGATAAAAAAAATGCTTTCTCAGCAGATTTGAGGTTAAGAAGCCAACTTTATCTGTTTAACTCTGTCCAGGAGAGTGATGTCGTCTCTGGTATCATACAGTAGGTGCTTGACCGCTTTTTATGTTCGGCTTGTTTTAACTCGCAAGTGCACGAGTGTGCGATGTAGCAATTAACTCGGTAAGATCGAGGTCATATCCACAGAGAGCTAGATCTGGAAATTAAGCTAGGTAA
>Ga0325414_1001827_pt1 | contig 21076 bp, 20 predicted proteins | sample PopdelMetagenome_8_FD_206183 | JGI IMG/M metagenome (GOLD analysis project Ga0325414, IMG submission 206183) | Populus deltoides microbial communities from Bellville, Georgia, United States - Leaf-PdKOR-R3 | ecosystem: Host-associated > Plants > Phyllosphere > Phylloplane/Leaf | place: USA... | reverse complement strand
GAAGATTTTTTGAAAATATAAAAGTTTTGTTTTCCTTATTAAAATAATGTCATAATTGTCTTTACATATAGAGAGACAATTTTAATGTTAGTTTTATTTAAATAAACATATACAACTCTTTTAAATGGCATAACTTTATTTAAAATGACACAAGTCTATTTTAAATAGACTTTTAAACATATACAACTGTTTAGTAAAAGACACAACTTTCCATTCACTCCAATAATCACTTATATGAATGAAAATTATATTACAAGAATAAAATACAAAATAGACACGCAAATAGAGAGCAACAGTAAAAAGTCACTATATTGGACTAGATAGCTTTTAGCCTTGAACATTCCCTAGTGAAAACTATTAGATTCACTCGACTAATCAGTGAATGTGATATTTTAAACTATTTAGCCTTTTATGTAAACCAGAAAATGAAGATCATGCAATTTATTTTCTTATAATTTTGGTTCTTATAGTTGTGTTCATCTTGACCCCAAATATTTCCTGATTTGAGAAGATGCTTTAGAGAATTTAGTATTTTCAATTCTCGTGGAAGTGGCCTCTTTTCACACTTATATAGGTGATTCTTATTACGAGTTTCCTATAATACCTCACTTGAATTATTTCTCAAGATATAAGAATAATTAAAAACATAGTTTATCATTTTTTAATGCAGGTAGCACTTTTCATCATAGAAAGGAGTAACAGTGCTACTACTTAATTAATGCATGATTCAATTATCCCTTTGAACCTAGATCTTGAGATCTTCAATCAACTATGTTGGGTTGTCATCATGATAATTATTTGAATAAAGACTTTAATCACATCTCCTCGATGAATTATCTACTTGCTCTTTCGTTAAGCATTTTATAAATAGATCTATAATATTATCCTTTGACTTTACATTGTCAATAAAGATAATCCTATTTAAGAGTAATTATCTTATGGTATTATGTCTTTGACAAATTTGTCAAGATTTACCATTATATATTACTATTTTGTGCCATACCAATTACATATTATTTATCACAATGTATACAAATTGTTGGCATAAATTGTTGATCCCTTCATGAGAGCATGACATTACGGTGACTCTTACTGGGTGTGGAGAGGTCTATGATTGGATAAGAAGTTGGCACCTAGTATTATGGTTACTAAAAACCTAAATTGGTCTTTAGAGATTCTGGTCAAGGGATTGGTTGTGTAACAGAACTGTATTAGCAGCCCTAATATGCTTTATTTGAGATAAGTTGCATCATTTTTCTTTGTTTGTGGTTGCTATGGCCGATGGTGTTTCTAAATTCTATCGACCTACTATGATGGATTTGCTATGATGAACAAATCTTGGTTTGCTAGATCAAGAAATTTTTCTAAAAGATCCTGACTTGAAAAGATATCAAAAGAAAGCAAGCTCATTCACAACTTATGTGCCATGAAGAGCTAAAGTTTGAAATCCAAAGAGATTTAGTGGTTATTAAAATTTTACCTTTTCTTTCTGTATTTCGAATGTCCATGACTCTTGCTTGCACCATGGGTCACAAGTTCAAATATCCTCAATTATCATTAAGGCTTCTTTTAGGATAAATTTGAAAGTGACTCTTGCTTGCTATCATTATTTGCTTGTAGCAGTTTTTATCCTTATATTAAAGTGAATAAGAATAAATTATTATCCTTAATAATATTTTGGATATTAAATCTTTTATAAGTTTTTTTTATTCTTATATTAAAAGTGAATAATATATTTCCTTGTCAAAAATAAGTTTTTGAGAATTTTTAAATCTAGGTCAAAATTTTTTGGAATTAAATTTTACAAACTTGTAAAATTCATGCAATATTTTTTTTTTAAAAAAAACATGCCAAAGTATTTCAGATTTAAAAAAAAATACTCAAATAATTTTTAGGATTCTTAGCTATATGCAAAAAAAATATTATTTTTTTAAAAATATATTTTTATTGTTTTTATTATTTCTTAAGGCTTTGTTTGGTAAAAACTAGTTTTCTTTAGGATAATCCTACCAAAATAGGTTTAATGGCAAGTTGTCAAACACACCTTTAAACCAAAAATTCATTTATCAAAAATTTTGAGAACTGAACAAGACCTTACCCATCTGATCCGAACTTGACCCAATTGAGTTGACCCAGAATTTTTGGTTGGATCATAAACTAAACCAAAAACAAAACCCAAAACATATCAAACTTGAAAAAACATAAAAATATGAAATTTTGTTGTCAAAAACAGATTAAAACATATAAAAACCCAAGAACACAAAGAACATGCCCATAAACATGAATCACGATCCAAACCATATATGAACAAACCAAAGATATAAGCATGTTGGAAATCAATCACTAAACAATAATCAAGCAACAAACATAAAATATTATCAACCAAAAATTACAATTTGATCAAAATAGGTTTCGGTGAAAAAACAAAATCTTAGATTTAAAATCAGAAATCATGATTATTGATGCGAATTAACCCTTGATTATTGATTAACCAAAGCTCATGAAGTTGTTGATGCAAAGAATTGGACCAAAACGTTTTCAAATTATGGAGCTAGGACAATGTTCTTTCTAAGAACATGAAGAAAAAAAAACCTAAAATTGTCCAAAAATACCCCAGTTATTGCCAAATCTATAATCTTGCCTTGTAAGCCTAAAAACCAAGCTTTTTTGGTTCACACAAACCATATTATCATGATTAAACATGATTAAATCAAAATAAACAACAAAAAACAAAAAAAATCATAAAAAACATGCAAGAGGTTTCAATTCCCAAAACTGTCAAACCTAAACAACAAGCATATTCAACAATTTAGTGTTCGAAACTTATATGTATTTATAAGATGGTCTTAGACCATACCATAAATCATATGATATCTTGTCCAATTTCTTATAAGGTATTTTATTAATAATATAATTTGTTGATGAGATAGCCTTCAAGTTCTAAGGTAATTTTGAACTTATCAATATAGCATCATCAATTCTTTCAACGTTCGATTATTACATTCAATAATACCATTTTGTTATAGAGAATAAGAAGCCATGATTTGATGAATTATACCATACTCAGAATAAAATTCTTCAAAAGGTGAATTGTATTCCCCATTTTTATCGCTTCTTATCACATAGATCTTCTAACTAAGTTGATTTTCAATCTCATTTTTTTAAATGTTTGAACACTTTTAAAGCCTCATATTTGCTTATTAGCAAATTGATATAATGATATCATATGCAATCATTAATGAAAGTAAATAAATTCTTTTTATCATTTCTAGTTTGCATAAACTTTAAATCACAAATATCAATGTGAATTAAACCTAAAGGCTCGCTACTTTTGTCAATGAATAGATCAGAAGACTCAACCATATAAACAAAAGAAGAATATTTATTAATCTTCTTTTTTTTATACAATGATCATCACGCTGAGCTTAAATAACCTATCACATAAATATCAATTGCCTATAAACATCTAACTCTTGGTGAGGACAAACTTTTTAGACTAAAGAACCAACATTAACTTACCTTCGCTTAGTAGCATGCAAAAAACCAATTTTTTTTTTTTTAATATTAGAAACATGAACCACAATGTTCAGAGTTACTTTTCAAAAGGTCATCCATGACACACCTTTCCATAGCCAATGATTTTACACAAAAAAGAGTTTTCCATGAACAAAAAAAAGGAATGCCATACAATTTGTCGTTTAGCGACTGTTCATCATCTTCTACCTTTCATACCAGAAAGACTACTCAAGTGGCTATTTTTCTAGAGCATTTAATGGTTCGTCTCTCCACCAAACTGAACAAACCATACACCATTATGATGGTCTAACATTGTATGTAAACCTCAGGAATGAACTTATATAAACTAAAAATAATATAGATGATAAAAAAAGAAGTATAACTCAAATTGTAAAAGGAAAAAGGAATGGGGGCAAAAATAAAACATTTAAGTAAGTGGGGCCAAAGTGTAATTAAAGAAAAATTAGACTATAAATACCTTATTTTCTTCCTCTCAAGGCCGGCAGCAGTGGAAACAAAAGGGATGAAAGAAATTTTTTATTTTTCCACAAAAAATATAAGAGATAAAATTGTTAGGTTTATGCAAGATTTAGACCAATTGGTAAGGAAAATATCATTACGCAAGGAAATTAACAAGAAAAAAATAAAGAAATTGCTAGGGGAAGAGATGAGAAGGTCACATTTAGTGAGGTTACCATACATATAATGTAGAAATGGTTGTTTTTTAGGAAGAGTGGGAAATGAAGATGTTTAAAGGTTCATTTAAACAATTGATGAAAAGAGGACAAATTCATCTCGCTAGATTCTAGAAGGGATTGAAGCCTAAAAATAATAGAATTTAGGAGAGGTTTCTTCATAGAAGTTATATCCAAGGATGTTAGCTTTCCAACAAGACTAACCTCGCTTAAATTGGTGTTTTAGAACTCCAGATATAGTTAATAATCTGAGAAGAGGTCAGGCTGCAACCTCTGCTGACAATTTCGACAAGTTACTAAAACAGGAAATTTAGACGCATTAAGGGAAGAATTAGGTTTCTTTCCCTTAATAAACTATGTGGTGTTATGTCTTAATGTTCAAAGGAAATAAGCTATGTTAGAAACTTAAGTTTATAATATTAGTTATGATTAAATAAAGAACAATGATCTTAAAGGATGTAATGGGTAACACAAATGTAAAAGAAGAATTGTTGAAGGGAGTTCAACATTTGCTGTTACTATTGTTATTATGAGAAATGTAACTTAAATGGAAAATAATGTGAATACCTATGAATACAAGAGGGACCATAACTGCAGTAGGGGAGCACGAGTTGAGCTTCTGCAGCAGGTAGATGTTCTACATTAATATCTTTTTTAAATGTGTATAATTATGAAAATTTGTTTAATTTTTGGATTATATATATATATTTCCAAAAAGGGGACACATCTAATGAAATGGGTGAGAAATGTCCGGTTAGGAATGATTAATGATATTAATAAGTTCCATTAATATTAGCATTTCTTTGGATTTGATTAGTCAGTCCCGAGTACGAGATTCTAATGATGTTAGTAGAGTTTGCTAACATCACCATGGAACATGGAAAATATTGAACTTGATTAACTATTTAGGTGAAGAATAGTTATAATATCAATGGGCTTAATTGATATCGACATTTCCACGAAAACTTGATTTGCTCTTCCTGGTATGGTGGCTAATGATGTCAGGGATCCTTGACATCAGCATTTTGAAGGATATTTTAAAGTACTGTTAGAACTTGATTAACTATTTTAGTTTAGGAATAGTTAATGGTATCAATGAGTTGTATTGATATCGACATTCATGACAAACTTGATTAGTCGGTCCCGGCATGAGAGACTAATGATACACATTGGAATTAATTAGTATCGATATTACCATCCAAAGGTTCTTAGAAAAAAAATTGATTAGCTATCCGGTGAAGGATAGTTAATGATACCAATAAATTGGTATCGATACTTTCTTGAAGGAATTGTCCTTCAATATTAATATATAATGTTGGTCAGAAATTTAGAGTGAAATGAAAAAATATTAGTGAATTCATGAGAAAGAAATCCCAAAAGAACCAAGTGGGGAATTATAAGAAGTATGAATGTATGATAGTCTTGAATAAATTACTTAATTACCAATGTTAATATTGTTTTTCCATGATATTTCAGGTCCGTCAAACTCTCATCAACAGTGATTATTAGATCTTTCTATTCTTTTGTTATCTAGTTTAAATTGAATGTTCATGTATGTTGTATCGTAAGAAACTATCGTGACTTAAATTGTATTTATATCTTTTAAATTGAATGCATGAATTTAAATTATATTTTCATGTATTTATATTTTACATGTAAGATTGTTTACTTATTTAGTGCCATTTAATACTTCATTTCTATTATATTAATATTTGAGAAATTGTGATTGTATTGATGTGAATTGTTGGAATTGAGACCCAAGATGATTAGGTCGTGATTGGATAATGGTTAATAGAAGTGTAATAAGTTGTTGTCAATAACTTGGGACTTCCCAATATAGGGAAGACTTTACTAAGATTTTGGTAGAAATTTTGATGGACTTTTACATGAATTTAGTTTTTTTTTAAAACAATTTCACAATGTCTTTTCCTATATTACAATTGGTGTGTTGTCCTAGTAATTAGGTTATTACGTTGTACTAAACCCCAATATAATTCATGTCGACTGATTGCCCTTACAGCTAAAGAGGCTAACTTGATCAACCTTTAGTAGTTTAATTTAGTAGTCTATGATGACGACTTTAAGCCAATGATTGAGATCTTTCTTAACCAAATCAAGGGCCAAGATTGGTTCAATAAATATAAGATGTCCCTCTCCCAGCTCATATAAATAGGAGTGGATTTTGGGCATTGAGAAGCAGGAAAAAAGGGTGCGAAGTGAAAAAAAATAAGTTTTCTTGTATTTTTCTTTGTTTGTCTTGTCATTTTCTCTCTCCACCACAATTTCAACCACCACATCAATCTCCTCGACTGATCATCATGCACCTCCTTTACCTACCCATCCTCTCCACCTCCCCCGAATAGCCACGCCACCATAAGACTTTTCTTTTTCCTCCATGTCGGCGGACCAATAACAACAATGACACACCCTCTATGCTAGGTAATCTTCTTTTTTTTTTCTCTCTCTCTTCCACCCCTTATAAGCCTTCTCTCATCCACTACATGCAGAATATGAATTCATGTTCTGCATTAGTGGAAATAAGTAGCATGTTCACTGGGCTGGGTTAGTGACCATACAACGTGGATGGGTTGGACCCATTTTAACCTAGCCCAAATGGCTGGGTCAAGTCTAGTCCATTAACAAGAACAAGAAGAAAGGATTGTTGCACTTGTAGTAGGCGCAACCCTATCTAATTAGGCCAAACCTAAGCCTCGGGTTGGGTCCAACCCAAATAATAAAATAATAAAATAAATTTACATTTTTCAAAAACTATTTTAAAATTATGTATGGGTCTGTTGAGCAATTTTTTTAAATAATTTTGTCTAATATTGGGCTATAGACTTACATTGTAAGATATGAACCCAGTATCAAAATATCTTATTTATTCCAAAAATTCTTTATTTTCAAAAAACAAAAATTGATGTTTTGTTTTTATGCATATGGCCTAATCCTAAAGGTTTTCCTTGTATATTTCCTAAAAAAAGATAAAATCATATTTTTATCATGTTTTAAATGCGAAATGGATATTGTAACCGTTTTATGATCATCCATTAGGGTTTAGATAAAATACCAAAAATTCCATAATAATTAGTTTATTATTTAGAATGTTAGGAGTTAACTATATCTAAGAAAAAAATGTGATGTTAAATATGGACCTTAGAATAGCTAGGACTTAATCTGATAAAGTAGAAACTTCCTTACAAAGGGAGATCTATCTTGAATTTTAGACGAGACCAACAAATAAAAACATGACCTAGAAAAATAATCAACAAGCAATGTAGCTTACCTTAGGTAGGGTGTACGGGGGATGATGTCTCTTTCCTTTGCATAACTAGTCCCCTTATCTAGACTCTCATGGATCGTTAGATTTTCTAGTAACCATAATACTAAGTGGTGACTCCTGAACCGTATAATCATAATTTTATGATTAGACCTGAAAACACTCTTAATTCCAGGAGGCAGTTCTGACAGTCAACACCTTGCACATCATTAAAGTAGTCATGCCTTGGAACGCGGTTGATTCTTGTTCTTAAATGAGGTTCAAAATAGTATGAGATAAATATTGAGATCTCTTCAACAATATAACCCTCGCATATCAAAACCTTAACATGCGCCTTGTTTTTTACTTTTCTCTTTAGGTTGAACAAGTATCTACATGAAATTAAATAAATGTTTTGATTTTTTTAAAAAAGACAATATGATTTTAATTATGATGCATGTGTAATTTCTAATTTATTGGATGTATACATCCATATATATTGGACTAGGCCTCCATCTTTTACCTCAAATGGTAGATGTATATGTAGATACTCCATTAAGTCAAAAAACGATGAAGGTAATATCATCTTAAGTTTGCAGATTGTCTGGATGATATTCATTTCGAGCCACTCCAAGTGTTATGTTTGTAACTTGTTGGATCATATATAACCCAAGATGCACATTTCTTGATTTCATTGAAAACTAAGGATGCATTCTATTAAAATATTTTTACGCTTCACCATCGAAAGGGTGCACCATCACGCCATCCACTATATTCTGTGAATAATGCCATGTTATGAGCTTAACAATCTTTGGTGACATTAATAACTTTTATAGTATAAATGTGATTGGAAAGTATCTAAGTTTTTTTATCTGCGATAAGAGTCCTTTCCCTGCCATTTTTTAGTTTATAACTGCATGGCCACATGTTCTACCCTCGATCAACTCTACATTTACTACTTTTTCATCTTTAAATGTCTTAAGACATTTCCCTCGATGAACTATACATAAGCTCTCTCATTATGTATTTAATAAGCGTATCCGTTGTATTTGCCTTTGACTTTACATTGTTAATGGAAATAATTTCATTCAAGTCCAAGTATTTAATATTATTGTATCTATGATGTATATGTGAAGACTTATTATTATTCATACTACTTTGTGCGTTTCTAATTTTTTTCTAACTATTGTAATAGAGACAAATTGCTAATACTAGCTTTGGTCAATATAGAATATCCTTTAAGAAATTTCAAAACTACTTGGTTTTCTTTGAAGCTTTGTAAAAAATAATAAACTTTAATTGTATCATGGATCTTGCTATGCATATTTGCTTAGAGAAATTCTAAGACATAGGTGCTCATTCGAGTTTGAAATCATATCGACTATTTTGAATCTTTAAATTAGATATCTAATTTTCATCACTATAACTCTTAAGTACCATTTGTTACCAAGTATGGTATAACCTATAATTCAAGGTGTATCTCAAATGTTTATGCATCTTTTATTGCTTTTTAATAATCCACATATAGATTATTAGTAAATTTTCTCAGTCTGCTAACCGAGTATGCAATATCTGATTGTGTGTAGTTCATATCATACATCAAACTTTCAATTATTACTATTGTACGTATATTGATGCAAAAGATTTTTTTTTTCCTAATATGTAATTTTATATTGTTGTGTATAACTTTCTATCTAACCATTGGATTGAGTTCAAAGTTTGCTAAGAGATTCCAAAGGCCTTGTTTCTTATCAAGATAAAATTTTGTATCCATTATAGTTTAAACAGCCTTAAAATAAGGCCCAAAAATTATTGTTAAGGATTTGCAATATTTTACTAATTGATTTAAGATTCCTTTATGTGGTTGAGAAATATTTGATTATTTTTACAACTTTGTTTAGGAAGTAATTTCTACTATAAATATAGTAGTTTAATTTGTGTTTTATAAGACTATTTGAAAAGAAATATTCAGTAATAAGATTTTAAATTATAGTTTTTGTGTGGTTACCTTATTTAGTAGAATTTTGTATTACTTGTGCTTGTTATCTTTCTTGCATAGTTATTAAACCTGGATCGGCCCGGCGGGTCGACCTGGGAACCGGACGACCCGATGGCTGGACCGGTCCGGGTTTGTCAAAAGATCAGTCAGTGCAATGACCCGACAAAACCCGGGCAACCCGGTGGGTCGACCCATGACCCCGGCGACCCGGGTGAACCTGGATGAAACCCGGTGTTTTGGAGGTGGGTTTGCTTGAGATGATTACAAGTCGATCTATGCTTGAAGATCTTGATGGTTGGCGTTGGGTTCCATTTCTTCCTTCTAGCCCTGTGATTGATGATTGTAACTTGAAGGAAATTGAAGATTAAATAGGATCAAACTCACAATTTCAGGAGAGAGAGAGGCAACAGGTAGAAGTGGTGCATCGGAGAAAGGGCAGTCTTACTCGTGTAGGCAATTGGTTGTTCCACATCGCATAGCTATCAACTAAAGTGGGAATCAAAAGTTTAGGAGCCATACTCTCAAGACTTCTCTTCCCGCTTCGCTAAGGAAGCTTTTCCTTCTTCAACTATTCCCCCGGTACGGATTGTTTGGTACTCTTTCCCAGATCGAATAAGCAAACTTTATTACCATCATTAAGTCTTTAACATCTCTCAGCTAATGTAGAAACCATAGGAATTTGCAGGGAAAAGATATAAAAGAGAGAGGGTTTGTGTGATGAAGCTAAAGAGAGTGCATAAACTTTGTGAGGAGATGGTGATGAGAGAATAAGAGCCCTTTCTCTACATGCTTCACCCCTTCATTATTGCCTTCGTTTTCCATTTTTTTTTTTTTATCTTTAAACCAACTTGACCTCTACATGACTTGGGTTTCATGGGTTGACCCATAAAACTAGGGACCCGGCTCTTTGTCCGGGTCAACCCCCGAGTCGGGTTTAACAACTCTGCTTTCTTGAGTTGTTTCCATCAGCATCATATATCCAATGAATATATAATCCATAAATTTAGGTATTATCTTGACCTTTTTAGGATCAAATATAACCATTTTTACAAGACATCCTCATATTTTGAGGTATTTATAAGAAGGTCTTCTTTCTTTTCCAACTTCTTATGAGGTACTTTGTTAAATATATATTTTACAGTTATAATTGCCTTCGCCCCATAAGTTTTGAGGTGTTTCTAAATATATAAACATGATATTCATCATATTTTTTAGAACTTGTTTCTACATTCATCAATGTCATTTTGTTAAAGCGAATAAGGAGCGTTAGTTTGATGGATAATACTATTTTTAGAATAAAATTCATTGAAGGTGCCTCAAATTATACACCTTTATCATTTCTTATTACATTTGTTTTTTAATGACGTTAATTTCAACTTTGTACTTTGCTTATTAGAAAATAAGTATAATAATATATTGTGCAATCATCTATAAATATAATGGAATACTTTTGTCAATCTCTACTCTGCAACACATAGGTACCACTTAATGTATAAATTAATAATCTCCTTATACATTAAAATTATATATATACATCGCTCAATTATAAGGTCCTTATAAAATATGATTTCAATGTTATTTGTTTTCTCTTTAAATTGATGTCTCATTAAACCTCATCTCAAACTTTTTCTTAGTGCATTAAGAAGCTTTAATTTAGTGTTCTCGTATTGCAAGAGAAAATTATGCAATGTAATTGTTGTTTTGAGTGCATCTTTGTGCGATATAGGTTTTAGTACATAACTATTATCTTCAACTTCATTTTTTTGTTGTTTTTTCATGTTGTTCTCAATAATTTCCTTGTCATTCAACAACTTTAAAGTTGCCTCATTTTCTCCTAAGTGTTGATTCAAATTCTTTAAAGTCATATTATTCATAGATATGATTTTACAATGTTAAAAATAATTTGCAATTTTACTTGCTTGAACATTTGTTATCTACGCAGAGATTTCAAGATTATATCTATAACATTTATCTTCTCTGGACTTAGGATTCATATCATAGTTTTAAAACTTAACTCGGCCTGGCGAGTCGACCTGGGACCTGACTGACCTAGAGTTGGAACCAGGTTGGGTTTAAGAAAAAAATAAGAGAAGTCAAAAACCTGGTTGACATGGTCAAAAACCCGATTGCAACCCATTGACTATTTATTTGTTTTTAATCAAAACGATGTCGTTTTCATTTATAAAAAAAATTAGGGTTGACCTAGATGATCGGGTGACCCAATCAAAACCCGATGACCCGAGCAAAACCCGTGACCCGGGCAAAACCTGTGACCCGGGCTTTAGGCCGGCTTGATCACCTGGCTTGGTTGAAAAACTTTGATCCATATTTCATAACCCTTTAAGAGATTTTGATAAAAATCAATGACACGCAACTTGAAATTTCATATGATCCCTACATCGCAAGGCTGAATCTTTAATGTTGTGTTGGGTGACAAAAAGAAATAATTTAATACTTTTCAAACCTTCAATAGTTTTTGGATGAGAAAGACAATTATCAACAAGCAAGAAAACATTTTACCATCCATTGTTCTATCAAGTTGTTGAACATATTCTTGAAATAAAATTTGAATCATTCACGCTCATTTGTTGGCATGATATTCATAGTTCACACTACTCAAGTTCACATTTTTTAAACATTGTGGTTTAGAATACTTTCTAATAAACCATAAAATAATTTTCTTAAAACCATTATTGTTACAACAAATAACAATTGTAAGTCTTTTCTTGTTTTGTTTTTACCTTCAAGTTTCTTTATTATCTAGTTATAGCCTATCAAAAATCATATTTCAACCATATTAAAAACATCTTTCATGAAAAATGGATGTGGTTTAATTATAAAGATTGCAGGTTACTCTTCACGAGCTCCATATCAATTCATTTGCTTTCTTTAAAATAACAATACATCCTGATGTCATGTCTTAATTTGAAACGCTTAATTATCTACAAGGTATATCTTTTTCAGAAACTTCTTCTCCTTTTTTGTGATCAATTCTATAGTTATATTTACACATTCTTGGTATGGAACAAACCACTTATAAAAAATCTCCTTTAGCTTTGAGAATTTTAAGGTTTGGTATCATTTGGCATCGCCATCTTTTTCAATATTGGCTAATAGATACTCTTATTTGATATTATTGCTTAACTCATTTGCAAGTTATGTAAATAAATAAAAAAGAGATTGAATTCAATGCAGCGATCTATTATTGATATTGTATCACATATTTATACAAGGCGATTGCTTTACAATAGGAAAGAAGAATTCTGCAGATCTTCTATTCTAAGTAAGAAACATAATTACAATAGGAAAGCTAATATCCACATATCTCCTATTCTAAGTAGGAGACTCTGATCTCTCAACACTCCCCCTTAAGTTAAAAGGAGTGAATATCCTGCACTCCCAACTTGCGAACCATAGGCACAAAGATTTCTTTTCCAAGGAGTTTGGTCAAGATGTTTGCTAGCTGATGTGCAGAATCCACATGTCTTGTAGTTATAGATCCATCTTGGTTTTTATCTCTAATGAAATGGCAATCCATCTCAATATGTCTAGTTCTCTCGTGAAAAAATGGATTAGCTGCAATGTGTAAGGCAACCTTATTATCACAATACAATAAAGCTGATTCTTGGTGCGAAATTCCTAAATCCCTCAATAGATGGCGGAGCCATGTCAATTCACAACAAGCTCATGTCATTGCATGGTATTCTGCTTCAGCTGAGGAGAGTGAGACTATTTTCTGTCGCTTTGATCTCCAAGATATCAATGATGATCCAAGAAAAACACAATAACCTGTTGTGGATCTCCTAGTGAGTGGGCATCCTGCCCAATCTGAGTCACCATAAGCCCTCAACCTGAAGTCACTATTTGAAAAGAAGATTAATCCTTGGCCGGGTGCTTTTTTTAGATAACGAACAACCCAAAGAGCTGCCTCCATATGAAGTTTATGGGGTTGTTGCATAAATCTACTCAGGACGTGTACTGCATAAGTTATGTCTGGCCTTGAAACAGTTAAGTAAATTAATCTGCCAATCAGTCTTCTATACCGGTTTGGTTCTTTGAGCAAGGTGCCTTTGTCTGATAATTTCAACCCTCGTTTCATAGGAGTATTAATTGGGGCAGCACCCAGCAAGCCTGCATCTGCAATGATTTCTAGTGCATACTTACACTAGGAAATAAAAATCAAGACCAGGCCTGGATGATCTGAATGATGAGTGAAGTATGGATTTGAGAGATTTGTTTTTAAAAGTTCTGCAGGAATTTCTGGGTTTAGTGTGCCAGGATTAGTAATTTTCTTGCCAATGATAGAACTTTCTTGGTTGGTCATGATAGCTGAATTAGAAAGGGTACTACACGAGAGATTAAGGTGTAGAGAAGTTGTAGGGTTCTAGTCCAGCTCTGATACCATGTAAATAAATAAAGAAGAGATTGAATTCAATGCAGCGATCTATTATTGATATTGTATCACATATTTATACAAGGCGATTGCTTTACAATAGGAAAGAAGAATTCTGCAGATCTCCTATTCGAAGTAGAAAACATAATTACAATAGGAAAGATAATATCTACGTATCTCCTATTCTAAGTAGGAGACTCTGATCTCTGATCTCTCAACAAGTTAAACCTTTCTTGACATCCACTGTTACAATTGTATTTGGGAGCAAGTTGGATTTTTTATGTGTGTCCTAGTACAATGTGTTATGCATTTCATCATTCATTGTTGATTTCTTTACATCTTTGAGATAAAAAATCAATTCTGATTAGTTGTATCATCTATGATACTATATGCTCTTTTCATAGATGTTTTTCTTGATTAAATATTCATAAAATATATTAATTAAGTATACATCGAATGTAATTTTAGTTTCTTGCAAAAATAAATAAATGCATGATTTTTATTTAATAACACTAATTATATTCATGAACTTGTTTTAGTTAAATAAATACATAAAATAATGATAATTCATAATTTGGAAATTAGATAATATTTATATAAACACAATACACAATATATATATATATATATATATTAAATTCAATGTTTTGGAGAAAGAATAAACAACACTTTGATAAATTAATTTTTTTATTAATTAATATATAAATTATTAACTTAATAATTTATCAATTAAATAATATCTTGATAAATTTTTAATTTTTTTTATTATCTAAAGGGTTTTGATTTATAGAGGTTTAACTACATTGCAACAATCATTTACAACAACCTATACTAAACTACCTAAGGGTTGGTTTGTAATGTGGTTAAAAATATGTTTTGTCTCCACTATAATTTTTAAAATATTTGCTTAATCAACGCATGTTATAGTTTTGCATGGATTCTACTAATATTCTTTTAAAAAATCTTGATCATAAAAAAGCTATAATTTATAGTTTTTTTTAAACCAACTTTTTCAAACCATTATCATAAAAACTACTAAAATATAAAATACACACTTAATTAATAAAGTGAAACTAACTTAATCAATAATTCTTTTGAAAATAAAAATCACCCAATCAACACTTGATTAGTAATGGATATTTTATTAAGAATAATAGTAGATAAGCATTAAATTAGTTCACCAATAAAAGACAAAACCCAATACCATAACAATTTCGACAACACTTATAACAATCATAATAAAAACAATAATAATAACTATATTAAACGTAAAAATTACTAAAATCACAACTTTAAACCACAAAACATAATTTTTTAACTTTACATTATAATTGGATTAAAATAAACCAACTACTTAAATATACTTCAAATTTCTTTGTTGAGATAAATAATTAATAACTTTAATTAATTCATCCATAAAACTCTTTCCCTACATGAAATTGTTTAATACACATTGTAATTAAGCTACAAAACTATATCCTAACTCATAAATCAAATCAATAATAACACCGAACCCTAACCCATAAATTCCCTTTCCTTCTATGGCAAGCTTCATGTTACTTTTTCGAATTGTTTTTTTATTTAATTCCTTCTCTTCAAGAAAGTTAATCACCAAAATCAATCCCTTTTTACACTATCATTAAGCAAATGATTGTGAAAGATGATTGAATAAACTTGAGACATTTGAAAATATAATATTTTATATCTAAAAATTGATATTACAAACTTATTTGATGATATTTTATTTCTATATGCATGTTATAGCAAGCGTGTTGCACCATTCATATACTATAATTCCTAAGTCTAAAAAGAATTATATTTTAGTAGTTCTAGAAAGTAAAAAAAAAAAAAAAACATTTATACAAGAGAAAATTACTTGAAAAAGTTTATGTATGGAGAGTTTGGTAGCCGTCGCACAATACACTCTACTAAGAAAATTAAATTAGCGAAATGAACTATTTCTCTTTCCATAGCAATTACACCTCTCCACCATTTAATGCTATTGCACCCTCTCAATACGCTCTGCAATAACTCCTTGCTGCCACAGTTTTCTCTTTCTCCTTCACTTCCATTGCCTTGTTTCTCTTCCTATGTTACTTTGATTCTCCATCTTCTTCATGCTCTCTATTTTTGTTTTTTTTCCCATTCTTTCTCGACTCTTGATTTTCTTCCCTTGACTCTATCTCCATATCCACTCATCAACTTCTTACCATAAAAATTATTTCCAAAATCTCCAGAGAAACCACTAGCAGACCCAAATACTGCTTTCTTTTCCACAAGGTAATAACCTCTAAACCAGATCCGAAACAAAGAAAAATAAAATCCTTTCAGTCTAGACTGTTTTCTTTTGCTTTTATTTCTTGGCAAGTAAATTTCTTGAATGAGTAGGTTGAAATTCAAGAGTCTTTTTCAAGAGAGTCTCATAGTCTTCTCTATATTTTCTACTTCTAAAGAATGAGTGGGTTTGCAAATCCACTCTTTCTCACATCTCTCTCTCTCCCTTGCATGTAGTTCTCTCATATTGTTTTCTTACCTTTTTTTTTTCTTGGAGCAGATAAAGCTAAAGAAAGAAAGGAAACTGGGAAGGCAAAGTTGGATTCTCCGTGATCTTAGTTGGGCGTTATGTAGATTTTATATTTGGATTTTGGGGGGTTAGTCAGATATTTACCTGTTAAAAATCGTCAACTCGACCTTCTTTATATATTCTCTGTCTCTTTCGTATGTACGTAAGAACCAGATAAGCGTAGAAAGGGAGAAACCAATTCCCCTACGGGGAAAAAGAGAACCATAGTCAGCCTGCCTGTTTTCTATACTCTCTAGAAAATCCGTGAGAAACCCACTCTCTATGATCTAAGACCATATATAACAGTAGAGTCAAAAGGAGAGTGAGTTAAGCTACCTATAAGGCACAGACACACAAATATATATTCCTATTTACAACGTTTCTTAGGGTTCGTGGCTTCTGAAATATGCCAGCTGGAGTAATGATTCCGGCAAGAAACATGCCATCAATGATCGGGGTTAATGGTAATGTTGGTGGGTTCGGATCATCCTCCGGACTTGCTCTTGGTCAGGTCTGCACTTGTGTTCTTTTCCATGCCTTTCTTCTCCACTGTTTGTGCTTTTTAAGCTTTATGATCCAGTTTTCTTGGATATTTGTTTGGTTAATGTACAGGATTTTTCATTTTTTAACGACCCCATATTGATTTCCTTACCCCTTAACATTTTTTTTCACATCAGATCTCTTCTTCTTCTGCTACTGTTCAGGAGTCAAAAGTTGTATTATGTTTGTTATTTGGCTTTTAGGCGGACTAATTTGTTTTCTTTAAGCAAAATCCTCCTCGATAGTTGCAAAACGCGCAAAGGGTTTTGCTTTCTCATCACACAATAAGAGGGAGATAGAAGGTTTTGAGAATCTAGTATTTTAACATGGGCCTTTTGTCCTATCCAAGATCTAATATTTTTCTACATTCCAAGAACAATTTTTCAAACGTTGCTTTTCCATACGTCCTAGGCTTTTGCACATTATAAAGTACCTTTTGCACTACTTAATATAGATATATGTTGGCATGAACATTTTAATCACCTTTCTTTTTTAGTGGAAATTTCCTTTCTGCTGTTAGATTAAAAAACAATAAAGCTTGAGGAATCTTAAAGATCTGTAGATAATGTTCCAGCCAAACATGATGGAAGGTCACGAGTTTCATCATCTAGACATGACACACAACACATCTGAAGGCGACATGACTCGAATTAGAGATGAGGAATTTGATAGTACCAACACAAAATCAGGCAGTGAGAATCAAGAAGGCGCTTCAGGTGATGATCAAGACCCACGCCCCAAAAAGAAGCGCTACCATCGCCATACCCAGCATCAGATCCAAGAAATGGAAGCGTAAGCTCTGCCTTAATTAAATTATACACTGCTATTGCTATTCTATATTGCCTTAAATTTGTTGACACATATAACTTACGATTAATGCCTTTTCATTATTGGTCTTATTAGTTTCTTCAAAGAGTGTCCACACCCAGATGACAAGCAAAGGAAGGAGTTAAGCCGAGAATTAGGGTTAGAGCCTTTGCAAGTCAAGTTTTGGTTCCAAAATAAGCGTACCCAAATGAAGGTATAACGTGTGCGCATAACCTTAGCCTAGACATTACTAATTTAGACCATGTAATAAATACCATATTTGCCTTCTGTTTTCTATGTTATGCACGTCAAGGGGCGGTTACAATATCTTGGCCTCTTCTCTTGGAAAGTTTTCTTTAGGGGGGGTTAGAATATCTCTTAAACCTCCTCCGAGATGTATATATAGCTAAATTCTTTCTCGTTTTCAGACCCAGCATGAGCGCCATGAAAATACACAGCTTCGAAATGAGAATGAAAAGCTTAGGGCTGACAACATGCGGTACAGGGAAGCTCTTAGCAATGCCTCGTGTCCTAATTGTGGAGGGCCTACTGCCATAGGAGAGATGTCCTTTGATGAACATCATCTGAGACTTGAAAATACTAGACTGAGAGAAGAGGTGAAGTTATTAGATTGATTATTTTTGGTGGATCTATAACGTTCAATGCCTGATATCTTCAAAAGTTATTTCGTTTCTCCTTTTTTTTTCGCAGATTGACCGTATTTCAGCAATTGCTGCTAGGTATGTTGGCAAGCCTGTGGTGAACTATCCTGTTCTATCGCCTCCGATGCCTCCACGTCCAGTTGACCTTGGTGTTGGGAATTTTGGTGGACAACCAGGCTTAGGAGGGGATATTTATGAAGCTGGAGACCTACTAAGGTCTATTAGTGCACCTACTGAGGCTGATAAACCCATGATAATTGAGCTTGCAGTGGCAGCCATGGAGGAACTAATTAGAATGGCTCAAATGGATGAACCTTTATGGATGAACAGCCTTGATGGAATTGATGCAGTGTTGAATGAAGATGAATACATAAGGATATTCCCTCATGGTATTGGTCCTAAACCTACTGGTTTTAAATGTGAGGCTTCAAGAGAGTCTGCTGTTGTTATCATGAACCACATCAACCTTGTCGAGTATCTGATGGATGTGGTAAGTTTCCTTTTAGTATCTTTCAAAGCAAATCAAGTATATTTAAGCATGTACATAATTGCATATCGATCCAATATTGATTTCTGATTATGTTTTGGTTTTCAGAATCAGTGGTCTACATTGTTTTCTGGCATTGTCTCAAGAGCTTTGACTTTAGAAGTGCTATCTACAGGAGTTGCAGGGAACTACAATGGAGCCTTGCAAGTGGTAAAACAAATATTCCTTGATTATCATCCAATTAGCAATACATTTGCTAATTTGATCATCCATAACCCGAGACATGATTTAATATATAGTCTGTTCTATATCTTTTACATATCCCTGAAATCATAGGTGTGGATTACCGAATCATGAAACCAAATATGTCAAGATGATTTATGATCATATCATCCTCTCTAAATGTATTGAACTGATTCTCATTTGTTTCCAGATGACAGCTGAATTTCAACTTCCAACTCCACTTGTTCCTACTCGTGAAAGTTACTATGTCAGGTACTGTAAACAACATGCTGATGGGACTTGGGCTGTGGTTGATGTTTCATTGGACAGTATACGCCCTGGTCCAGCAGCAAGATGTCGAAGAAGGCCATCTGGATGTTTAATTCAAGAAATGCCCAATGGATACTCGAAGGTGAATATATACTTCCTTATCAATGTGTATTGTTATTCTCTAGTTTATTTAAGCTACACCATTTCTATAGAAAAAGAAAAGCAATTCTTAGTTATTGCTACCTTTGTAATTGAATTTCTCCCTACCTTAGGTTACATGGGTTGAACATGTAGAAGTGGATGATAGAGGTGTTCATAATCTATACAAGCATCTAGTTAGCTCAGGACATGCATTCGGGGCAAAACGTTGGGTCGCAACCCTAAACCGGCAATGCGAGCGCCTTGCCAGTGCCATGGCAACAAACATTCCTGCTGGTGATGCTGGTGGTAATATATATTACGTATTTTTTTCTCAAGGAATTGCTGCTGGTAACTATTGTACTAATTGATATATTTGACCTTGGACTTGCCTCATTTGTTTATTCACAGTTATTACTAATCAAGAAGGAAGAAAGAGTATGATGAAGCTGGCAGAGAGAATGGTGATAAGCTTCTGTGCTGGCGTGAGCGCCTCTACCGCCCACACATGGACTACACTATCTGGGACTGGAGCTGATGATGTCAGGGTCATGACAAGGAAGAGTGTAGATGATCCAGGGAGGCCTCCTGGGATTGTGCTTAGTGCAGCAACTTCCTTCTGGCTTCCAGTTCCACCAAAGAGGGTTTTTGATTTTCTACGTGATGAGAACACTCGTAATGAGGTATATATATATAACAATTAGAACTTTTTGACTAACTTTTATTGCATCCCATTTATGCATAACAAGCACACAGCCAATGAAGACAAAAGCTTCCTTTAGAATCTCATTAGAACTTTTAATATACTCGATGATTGAATCTCATTCTAAGACTTGGTTGCTTATTACACAGTGGGATATTCTATCAAATGGTGGGGTTGTCCAAGAAATGGCACACATTGCTAATGGCCGGGATACAGGCAACTGTGTATCTCTAATCCGAGTTAATGTAAGTAGCATAAGGAAATCCTTTGTACCTGTTAATGAAGTTAAGTTCTCTATGATCGTAAGGCTATAATTGTGCTATCGATATTTTAGCTGATCTAACACATCATAATTTTAGAGCGCGAATTCGAGCCAGAGCAACATGCTGATTTTGCAAGAGAGTTGCACTGATCAAACGGCCTCTTTCGTAATCTATGCTCCTGTTGATATTGTTGCAATGAACGTGGTGCTTAACGGCGGGGATCCAGATTATGTGGCACTTCTTCCATCAGGGTTTGCTATTTTTCCTGATGGAACCGCAGCGCATGGAGTAGGCATGGATGAATCTGGGTCTACAGGAGGATCTCTTCTAACTGTCGCGTTCCAGATTTTGGTTGATTCAGTTCCTACAGCAAAACTGTCTCTTGGCTCAGTTGCAACTGTTAACAACTTGATTGCATGCACTGTGGAGAGGATTAAGGCTTCCTTATCATGCGAATCTGCATGATCTTTGAAGGTTAATTTATAGGTAAGTGGACTTTCGCTGTTGTGCATGCATCTCTTTAATATTCATGCGAATCTGAATGGATTTAATTTGTGGT
>Ga0325414_1001822_pt1 | contig 21111 bp, 15 predicted proteins | sample PopdelMetagenome_8_FD_206183 | JGI IMG/M metagenome (GOLD analysis project Ga0325414, IMG submission 206183) | Populus deltoides microbial communities from Bellville, Georgia, United States - Leaf-PdKOR-R3 | ecosystem: Host-associated > Plants > Phyllosphere > Phylloplane/Leaf | place: USA... | reverse complement strand
GTGTTTATGATGTGTCTTCATTTGTATTGTTACTTCATGCAAATAACACGCCTACACGAGCACACCCTTTACTCATAAAACCACTGCACCAAGAATTCTTTGGTGTGTTTCCCTTTTCTCCAAAAACTATGCATGATCTTATATTTTCACAAGGATTTTTGGGAAATCAAGGTTTTAGTACAAAAACAAGAATCAAATTGGTGTTTGTTCTAGTAGACGAGTTTTGTAAATTCAAGTGATCTCCTAAAAAGGTGGTCATACACTTAGAAAAACCTGAAGAGTAACTCAAACACCATGAGATGACTTTAAAGTTGAGTTTTAGCCGAATGAGTAATGAGAAACCATTTTGCATATTTGCATGAAAGAAAGCAAAGCTTACCAATTCTGAATGCATGTGTTTGATGTAACAACCCGGCTTTTCAAGCCCAAAACAACAGTAATTTTATTTTTTATTATATACTTGACACACATCATGTCGGTAATCGGCGAACCTGTTCCCTCACATCATCAAGATACAATCCATACACCAACAATAATCAACATTTAATTTAAAAGTGAATCTTACATAAACACATATTATTATGTTTGCAAGATTCGAAGTTCACATTAAAAATATACATACATAGACATGACTTTGCATTCCTATCCTACTAATAGTCATCACGAATTTAAACAAAAAGGATCTAATAATAGTTATACATTCAATACATTAATTCATACAAAATACATCGTGATTTAGAATGCAACTACATGATTCCTTGCAAAAGTAAGTTCCCGTGTATTGGGTTTCATAGGCACCTCGTTGGTGTGACGTCCCTGCTGCAGTATAAAACATTTATAAGAATATGATTACTTAATAATAATGATGATGATAATAAGTAGTCTGGCAGTTTAATGAAGCATTGACATTATCCCATGTTTGAAGCATGACATTTGTAGTTCCTTTATGTACTTGGTATGAACGACTTGTAGTACATATAAATGCATCAATTCTTGCAATTAGCCATAATCTTAAATTCGGCTATTCTCTTAAGGCATCATTTGTCGAGGTTAACCGTTCACTCGCCCCAGCCATCCACTTCAGATGCCATCAGCCGAAGCTAATCAACCGTTTATCCCGGTCATCCATTCAGATACCATTAGCCGAAGCTAATCAACAATTTATCCCTGTCATTCGTTCGGATGCCATTAGCCGAAGCTAATCAATCGTTTATCCTGATCATCCATTTAGATACCATTAACCAAAGTTAATCAACCATTTGTCCCCGTCATCTATTCGGATGCTATTAGCCGAAACTAATCAATTATTTGTCTCGGTCATCCATTTGAATGTCATTAGCGGAAGCTAATCAATCACTTGTCAACATTTAAGCATTTGGCAATCTGATATCTGTACTAACACAATACGGTAACATTCATGATAAAGTATTTCATAATTTAACGTTATGAAAAAGAAAGGTGAAAGTCACCTATGTGATATCCCACATCAATGGGTGAGGACTTGGGGGAGGGCCTTATATGAGTATGCTCACCTTGAATAGTAAGACGCGTTTTGGAGCCATGTGTGGCTGCCAAGAACAAATCCATGAGGCCCGTGGGCCAAAGCGGACAATATCTTGCTAGTGGGGTGGGGTGTTACATTTGTTATCAGAGCCCGACTCACTGGCTGTCCGATGGTGCCGACGGGGTCATCGGGCTTCTTAAGGGGGGTGGATTGTAATATCCCACATTGGCGAGTGAGGACTTGGGGGAAGCCTTATATGAGCATGCTCACCTTGACTAGTAAAATGCGTTTTGGAGCCATGGGTGGCTGCCAAGAACAAATCCATGAGACTAGTGGGCCAAAGCGAACAATATATTGTTAGTGGGGTGGGGTGTTACAACCTACCTGCTCCACTTGCGAGTTGTCCTTGTCCTAACAATGATTCGATCAAGACCGCACCACCACCTAAGACATCAATGGTCACAAATCAGTACATTTGTATCTTTGAATCACATTCATCACCATATTTATTTCAAGAGTTCATATGTTCACATTCAAGTGTTTCACATTTTACACCATCATACAATGAAATTGTTACAAGCATTTGAGTCATTTCTGCCCTGGAGGCCTATTATAGAAATTGGTAGCGAAAATTGACTCAAAGCAAGACGAACATTTTGGCAGCAAAAGTTGGTTCGCTGCAGGCTGTGCACTTCGACAGCGAAAAATAGTTCACTACAGGCTGCCCAATTCAGCAGCGAAAACTGTTTTGCTGCTAGCGCTACAATTTCAGTAGCGAATGCTACGTCGCTGCAACCAACATGTTTTAGCAGCGAATGCTAATTCACTACAGACAACTCAATTCCGACAGCGAGTCACAAATTCACTACAAACAATACAACTTCGGCAACGAAGCACAATTTCACTGTAGAACACACAATTCGGCAGCGAATGTTAATTTGCTGCAAACAACTCAATTTCAGCAGCGAATCCCAAATCCGCTGCAGAACACACAATTTGGCAACGAATTTCAAATTCGCTGTAGACCATACAACTTCGACAGCAAATCCCAAATTTGCTGCGGAACACACAATTCGGCAATGAATGTTAATTCGCTGCAAACAACTTCATTTCGGCAGCAAATTTCAAATTCAATGCAAACCATACAACTTTGGCAGCGAACCCCAATTCGCTACAGGACACAGAATTGGGCACCGAATGTTAATTCCATGTAAACGACTCAATTTCGGCAGTGAATTATAATTTCGCTACAGACCATACAACTTCAGCACTGAACCCCAATTTAGCTGTAGGACACACAATTTGACAGTGAATGTTAATTCGCTGCAAAGAACTTAATTTTGGTAGCGAATCACAAATTCGCTGCAGGAAACTCACTTTCGATAGCGAATCACAAATTCGTTACAGGACACACTTTTGGTAGCGAATGTTAATTCACTACAAACAACTCAATTTCAGCAATGAATCACAAATTTGCTGCAGAACACACATGCATGTTCAATTCCAACACATAATATATCATCAAATCCCAGCAGAGAATCACAAATTCGCTGCAGAATACACATGCATTTTCAATTCCAACACATAATATATCATCAAATCCCAGCAGAGTTACATGGTTTTAACATGAACACACACATGCATTTTCAATTCCAGCACACATTTGTCATCAAATCCCAGTAGAGTCACATGATTTTAACATGAACACACACATGCATCTTCTTACACAATGCATTCTAGCCAACCTTATTATTGTGTCCAGCCCTCTACCAAGTTTTATTCTTTCCATTTTATTCATTATCCTTAGTTAGATGCTCTAGAAATTGGCCTCATTTCATCTTTGTTGCTTGTCCTCTTAGTTGTTTTCAGTTTCCTTTACAATTAGCCTGGGGGTTTAGGTCAATTTTTCTTAGGGATCCTTCATCATTTTTAGTTTTGGGTTTGAAGAACAAGAGGGCAAAAGGAGACTACATGACCCTTACCTTTCAAATCTAAGTAGGTCTGGACAGTTTGGTAGTATTTTCCATTTCTCTTTCTCCCATTTCCCCCATTCTTCTTCCTCTCTCAGTTCTCTTTTTTTTGTTAGTTTCCTCCCACCCGTTCCTGCCCCATTTCATTCCCCCTAAGCAGCTGCTCAGCCTTTATTCATGATCTCAACTCTCTCTCACACGTTCAAGAGGTATTCTTTGCTGGTTTTGGTTTGAATTTTTTTTTTTTTTGGAAGGAGGAAAAGAGAGACATGCAGCTACCGCAGGCAGACTTTGGGAAGAGGAAGGTTCACCCTCTCTCTCTCCTTGCATTTATACTTCATATAAACTGAGGTGAGGTTTTTGGGGTTGGGTAAGAGGTGTTCTTGTCCGTGTTTTGGTCTGTCTAAAATCGGTTTTACCCCTCCCTCTTGGCTCCTTAAGACAACCTGATTGTTTTCCTAACTTTCAATTAGGTTGAGTCGCTGCCGATTCAGAAATCAGCAGAAATAATTGCGTCACTGCCAATTCAGAAATCGACAGCGGCGGTGGGGCTGTTTGGACCCTCTTTTTTGTGTTTACATTTGAAATGAGAAAAAGGTTATCTTTGGTAATCATTTGATAAGGCTAAATATATCATTTGCATTCCCTTTTTTAGCCTAGTAACTTTTTCTTGAAAAATAACCTTGCCTAGGATCACACTAGGGGACAAGTGCAAGAAACACAAAAAATTCTTAATGATTAAATGTGCCCAAACAAAGCTAGGCGGCTTGAAAGAATCCAAAGGGTCTAAAAGGTTTGAGCATACCACAAAAATAATTAATATGCTGATTTTAAAAACCAAATGAAGAAAACAAAGAGAAAAGGCCCAAGCCCAACACTAAAAGGCACAATGAACCATTTTGCAAATCAATTCAAAGGACAAAAAGGTTTGGAAACAAGTACTGGTGATTCTTAGTCTTGAAATCCCTTAAACACCTTTTGAGCCTAACAATATCATGTTTTTTCGTAACCAAAACCTATGTTATATGCCCAATCAAGCTTTTTTTGATTAAACGCATGCAATCTGGATCGGTAGGCGATGCTCCCTTATGCAAAACAAGCTTCATTATTCATACAAACAAAATGAATGCTTTGAAGAATGGTTCTCTAAAACCCTCAAATTGAAGCTTAAACCTTTTTTTACCAACAAAATGTCACTTTATATTTTCACCAAAAGCAAAACATAAATTTTCAACACTTATGAGAACCTGTGCATAAGAATCATTTGAATTTCTCCAGAACAAGTTTGTTTTAAATCGATGTTATAATTATTTTTGTGTTTGGAATAACTTTGAAATTAAAAAACTTATCTATGAAAACAACACCTTGTAAATAACCAAATCTTCTGTCACATAACCTCATCCCTAATGAAAACTTGAATTAAACATTTAGGGGCATGATCAGGCTAGGGGACAATCCAACGAATGTATAATAGGTCTAGCTCCATGATTCCCTTTCTAAGAAAACAGAAAATATAGGGTAGAGCTAATGACTTTTGAGATAATGGTTTGTAAGTCTACTGATGTCATGTCGTTCCTAGAGGTCAAGATCACAAGATGTGACTCGAGTAAGCAAGAGTGAAAAAAGCCATCAAAGCTTACTAAAGACACTGAAACTTTTAAGGAAAAAGAAAACTCCATAAAGAAAAATGAACCTATATTTCTCAAGTATACTTACATATTGATCATAATGCATTACTTTGATCTTTGATAGACTAGTGTCTCACTAGTAAATCTCTTTTAAACGCGTCTTTGGGCCCTTATCTCTCAGATAGTGTGTTTTCTAACCCCACCTCCTTTCGAGTGCACCTTTTAAGTCCTCATTCCTCAGACAGTGCACCTTCAGGCCTATTGTTTTTCCTTTTGAGTGCGTCTTTAAGCCCTTGTCTCTCGAGTAGTGCGTTTTCTAACCCTACCTCCTTTCAAGTGCGCCTTTGCACACTTATCTCTCAGATAATGCATTTTCTAACCCTACCTCCTTTCGAGTGCACCTTTGAACTCGCATCTCTCAAGTAGTGTGTTTTCCAACCCTATCTCTTTTTGAGCACGTCTTTAAGCTCTCGCTTCTTAGATAGTGCGCTTTCTAGCCCTATCTCATCTTTCCCTTCCAAGTGCGCTTTCTAGCTCTCGCTTCTTAGATAGTACACTAGCCCTATCTTTATATACTATCTCTTTTTAAGTGTGCCTTTAAGCCCCTATCTATTAGATAGTGCACCTTCAGACCTTATCTTCTTCTTTTAAATGTGTCTTTGAGCCCTCATCCCTCAGATAATGCGCCTTCGAGCCCTATCACTTATCCCTTTAACTGCTTTTTTGAGTTCATCTCCTAGATAGTACGACTCTGAGCTCTATCTTGTTGTCCCTTAAAGGCTTCTTTAACCAAATCCTTTCGCCAGGTAAGTCGTATTTTTCACCATTTGAAAAATCTTTGTATTTTTCTTTTGGGCAGGTCGCCCATTACAATAAGACTACTTTAAAAAATCATTCGTATTTTTCACCACCCAAAACAATCTTTGCATTTTTCACCTAGGTAGGTCGCCCATTACAATAAGAACACTTTGAAAGTCTTTCATTTTCTACCTAGGCAGGTCACCCATTAAAATAAGATCACTTTGAAAAATCTTCACATTTTTCACCATTCAATTTTTTTTTTTTTTTTTGCATTTTTTCACTTGAGTAGGTCACCCATTACAATGAGACCATTTTCAAAAAAACCTTTGTATTCTTCACCCGCGCAGGTCACCCATGACAATTTGACCAACTCAATAATCTTTGAGTTTTACTAATAGGCAGGTTGTCTGGTACAGCTATACCACTTTAAAAAAGTCTTTCAGTTTTCACAAAGATTATCCTTTTCTTTACAAACCCTATCTTCTTTTTCTTTGAGTGTGTTTTCTAGCCCTCGTCCTTCGAATAGTGCACTTTCTAGCCTTATCTCTTTTTCTTCTAAGTGTGTTTTTGAGCCCTCACTTCAAACACTTTCAGAAGGATTGACTATTTCTTTATCCGGTAAGTCTATTATCTCTCATTCCTTTTTCTTCTTTAGAAAGCTTACTATCTAAAGTCTTTTATGAGATTTTTTTTATCGTAAGCATTGTAAAGAGGTGGGCAATTGTCATAACCTATTTCTGGGTTATTCCCTAAATTCACCTTTTTTTCCAAAATAAAGGTAAAAAATCAAAATAATAAAATAAAGATTGACATTTTGGCAAAAGCAAGTCGGGATGATTTCACTTGTAGAAAAATCAAGCTGCAGTTTTGAATGAAATTGGGAGCCTATTTATACCCCATTTTACCCAAAACTATAGAGACAATGCATAAAAAATAAGCCTAGAGACATAATTGGATTTTAATAGGCCAATTTAATTTAATCATTAGCCAAATTAAAGTTTAAGTACGTGTAAGAATTAATTTGGATCTAATTAGGTACAAGGACTTAATTATACTTTAAATAGGTCAAATTAATTTTATTAAAGGCTTAATTAGTGAAAACTTAAGTTTAGGAGCCCAAATTGGGTTTAACTAAAAAGATTAGAATTTTAGAAGATCAAATTTAATTTTTACTAAGTCAATTGATTGAAATCAGAGGTAAACTTGCAAGAAAATCAAAGTTTTGGGGTCAATTAAGGGCTAAATTAAAAAAAATTACAGTCAATGATCATTTTGCAAAAAACATCGAACTATGGAGACTCAAATCAGGGGTAAAATTGCAAAAAATAAAATTTGGATCAATTGAGGACTAAATTGAAGAAATTCATAGTAAATGACCATTTTGAAAAAGACGTCGAACTCTGGGGACGCAATTGGCTGAAATTAGAGGTGAAATTAAGGAGATTTAAAAGTTTAACGACCAATTAGGGGTTAAATTGAAAAAATTTGAAACCAAAGACCAAAATAAAAAAAAGGGGGATGAAATTGAAGTTTGTCAAGGGTAAAATTAAACAAAATTAAAAGTTTTAGGTTAATTGTTCATTTTCTTCTCCAAAGAAGCTGCTCGAGTCGCCTCCTTCCCAAGGCATTTAATGCTTTGTCCCTCTAACAAATTTGACAAAACTTGCACACAAACGATCACCTAACATTTAACGACACGCTAGTGCGGTCCGTTCTGGCCAATTGACACTATAGTAGTTCTAGCACCACCCTAAAATGATCAACCCGACCAGCATTTCCAGTAACAATTCTGATAGCCCATGATAGTTATTTTGAACCGACAGTTGGGATCCTTACAAGTTGAATCAAGGGTCAAGATTTGGCACCAATAAAGACGAAACATCCCTCTTCCACCCCCTATAAATAGGGGTGGATTTCATTACTTGGGGGAGGAGAAATCAGTGTGCAAAATGAAGAAAAAACTATTTCTGGCCAATTTTTCTTTTCACCCCCTCTCGACCATCACTTTGGTTGTTTCCTCCACTGCGTCTCAGTCGCCGTTGCCGCCACCAACCACTCGCCAATCTTTCCTACAACACATGGAACGCCGCCAACCTTTCTTCTCCCTAGGCCAGGCAAGCCATCTATGGGATCACTTCCATGATAGCTTCAAAGTATCAATATATAGGAGTGAGATGAGAAAGGGAAACTCTTATATTTACAAGTAACCAACGTAACCAAACAATCTCTTTTGTAGTAGGTGTCATGATACAATATTCTGCTTTGGTTGAAAATTGAGAAACAATAGATTATTTCTTACTTTTCCAAGAAATAAGAGAATCACCTAAAAAGATATAGAAACCAGTAAATTACTTGCGATCTATAGGATCACTTCCATGATCAGCATCAAAGTATGCACGCAACTCCAAGAAAAAGGTGGATGGAAGTAAAAGACTGAAAAATTATATCCTGAAGATATCGCAAAATACAAAGAACAGCTGTCCAATTAATGGTAGTAAGAAAATCAACAAACTGATTAACAACATGAGTAGCATATGTTATATCTGGACGAGTAATAGTGAGATATATTAAGCTCTCAATAATAATATGGTATAAAATAAGATCTGACAAAGATAAATCATCAAAAGAAGAATACTTTGTGTTAACCTCAATGGAAGTATATACAATCTTATTATTAGTAAGTCTAGTTCGCTTAAGAATATCTCCAACATATTTCGACTGAGAAAAAAATAACCTCTAGGTGAGTAGGTTACCTAAATAAAGAACCCAAATCCTTCATTTCAAACTATCTAGCTAAATCTGTCTTCAAAACTAAAATACCATCAATATCATCACCAGTAATAATCATGACATCAACATATAAAGACAAAATGATACGACTTATATTAGTGCACTTAACAAAAAAAGCAGAATTATAACTGCTAGAAACAAAACCAAGAGAAGAGATCATAATAAAGAATTTATCAAACCAAGCATGAGGTGCTTGTTTGAGATCATATAACGTTTTCTTAAGCCTGCAAACATACCCAAAATCATGTGAAACACTAGGAGGGAACATCATATAAAATTCTTCTTAAAGATCTTCATTCAAGTAGGAATTTTTAACATCAAGTTGAGAGATATGCCACTAACAAACTAAAGCCACTATAATAAAAGTATGAATAATAATTATTTTTATAACATGAGCAAATGTCTCCTCATAATCCATACCATACTATTAAGAGTATTCTTTTACAACCAACCTAGTTTTATATCACTCAATAGATCCATCAGAATTAGTTTTGATCTTATACACCCAACGACAACCAACAACACTCTTACTAGGAGGTAGAGGAACTATATCCCAAGTATCTATCTTATATAAAACAGAAAGTTCTTCATCCATTATTTGCTATAAAAAATGATCAAGAATTGCCTCTTTATATGAAGACAACTCAGAGAGATAATGAATAGAAGCTAAAAATAGAGTAAATGATGAAGAATAGCAAGAACAAACAAAATCTAGTAACTTTATGGACTTACAAATGCATATGGATTGATGTAGAGGTAGATTCACAATCTCAGACGGAGCTGAAGGGACCGTAGAGGATAATGGAGCTTCAAGTGTGCTAAAGAGTAAAGTGTCAGTACCTGTATAATGATCAGTACAAATTGGTTGAACACGAGGAGGGATATTTGAGGTACTAAGAATCTAAGATGATAAACTATCAGAATCCTCAGAAAAAAGAATCTATACGATTAAGATCAGATCTAGTCAAGCTATGAGTAGTGAAGAAATGAAAAAGAAATGTATATGCTTAAAAAAGACAGCATGATGATACATATAAAATTTCTGAGTTATTGGATTAAAACAACGATGCCCATTTTTACCTTCATCATAAACAAGAAATACATAAATAGCAGATCAAGAGGACAACTTATTGCATTCTATATGAGGACGAAGAACGAAACAAGTACAACCAAAAACTCTAAAGAAAGAATAATCAAGGGCATACCCATATAACTTTTCAAAAGGATAAAAACCTTAAATATGAGAAGATAGAATTGTATTAATCAAACATACAACAATAAGAACAACTTCACCCCAAAACACACTAGGAACTGAAACATGTAATAAGAGAGAATGAGTAGTTTTAACAATGTGCTTGTGTTTTCTTTTAGCAATGCCATTTTTCTCAGGAGTATTTGTACACGAGGTTTGGTGAATAGTTCCATCTAAGGCAAACAACTCATAAAATTTATTAAAGGAGTATTCCTCAACCAAATCACATCTAAAACATTTAATAATAATAGAATGTTGCATTTTGACAAGAGCTCAAAATGTTGTATATATCTCAAAGAATTCAAAACGATATTTCATTAAATAAACCCAACAATAACAAGTATGATCATCAATAAAAGAAATATAATATCGAGATCTTTTTTTATGGCAATAGAAAAAGGTCCCCACACATCAGAATGAATCAAAACAAATGGAGAAGAAACAAAAATACTTTGATTAAAAGGTAAAGTGAAAAAATTTTCAATTTACATCTACTACAATCAGAAATATCACAAGTTTGTAAATTTTCTAAGGCGTTAAAAATCTTAAACGAGAAGATGAAATATAACCTAGATAAGAATGATATAAATAAAAACTAGAAAAAGAATGACTTAAATAAAAAGAAGACAAACCAACAATAGTAGCAGCAGCAGCTGACACTTTTAACTTATTTAAAATATTCAGTCCCTTCTTCTATGACTTGTCTCAATCAGCTTTTAAAACTGTAAATCATGTATACAACAAAAAGAAGAGGAAAAGATGACTAAATAATTATTAAAATCACATATCTGACCAATAGAAACAAGATTTGATGTGAGGTTCAAAATAAGATAGACATTAGGAAGAGACAAGTGAGGTGTGATAATAGAACTAACATTTTCTAAGGGCATAGGAGTGTCATCAGCAATCATGACATGAATAGAAGATGAAGGGGACACAGAAGTAAAAGATAAAAAATCTGGAGACCTATGATGTGAAGCACCAGAGTCCAAAACCCATTCAAAATATGACATACTTGAAAAACTATAAGGCAACTGGCCTACAAAAAAAGAAGCAGACCTAGCTTGTGGTTGTAAGAAGAGAAACTTCTAAAATTACTCAACCAAAGTACTAGGATCGGTGAAAGGACTTGATGAGACTGTTGCTGTAGTATTATGGTGTTGTGGTTTGTAACCCTAAGGTGGTCTATGAGCATTAGATTGTGACTGATTGCCAGGTTTTCAAGCTTGATTCTGTTGTCTCAGCTTAGGAAACTAAGCCTTCCAATGACCTTTTTAATTATAGAAACTGCACTCGTTGAAGCAACCCTTGTGTAAAGCTTATTCTAATTATTAGAGAATGACTTAGAAGGTACTGTTAGCATAGAAGGATTCGAGGTAGAGAGAATTCCCTTTTTAGAATAAGACTAAAGACGTATTTCTTTAGGTAATAACTCACTGACAACTGAGTTAACAAAAAGAAGTGGAGAACGATGCAAAATTGAGCCTCTAAGTCCTTCAAAATCATTGCAAAGTGCCATTCAAAATTATACCAATCATTGCTACTCTTTACGATCAATATAGACACCACATGCCTGTAATTGTGCTAATTCTGTCATAACAGAATAAAACTCTTAAATACATATATTCTTCTAGTGAAGAGGTTATATGTCGTTCTTCAATTGATACTGCTTTGCAAAATTTGATTACGTGAATAGCTTTTGTTGATGATCTCAAACCTCCTTTGTTGTCTCATACTTCGTCAACTGCATACCTATGGAATGCTCAATAGAGTTGTTAATCCAAGTAATAATATTTGCATTGTTTGCTTCTCAGATATCAATCAAAGCAGCATAACCCTTATCCGTATTTCTAGGTATCACAGAAGTTCCACTAACATATCCCCACATCTTTTACCCTTAAGAAAATTTCTCATTACATAACTCTAATGCGAATGATTCTTTCTATCCTATCTCACACTCACAGATTGAAGCGAATCATCTCTTTCAGTAGCCATAATAAACTAACAAAAAAAACCAGAACACAAAAGAAAAGAAATGAAATGAAATACCAGATTGTAGATATCGAACAAATATATTCTCGAAGTTGGATCCATGAAAGCTATGTTTGAGATCAAGCCTTATTCCATGAAATCATACTCTGATACCATGTTAAACAATCCAAATAAAACAGAAATACAAAAATAAGAGGAGAAAAGGCTAGGGTTTCATTGATGTTAAAGGAATAGGTTTAACCTAAATATAAAGAGATTATATATAGGTTAAATAGAAAAGAAAATAAGAATATTATTCTACCATTAATAAATAAAACAAAATACCTTATATTTCTTAACACATCTTACCTGAGTAAGTTGTATTGTTTGTTTCTCTGATATAAACTAAGGTATTGTTGTGTTTTCTAACTATTAACCTATTTAAGGTTTAAGAAAAGTCATCTTCAATAAGGAGGTACATATCCCATCAGGTTAAAACCTAACTGTTCTAATGTTAAAATATAAAAATAAAAGAAAGTGTCTTTTCATTTAATATTAGGAATATTTCTTATATATAAGTTCATAACCTCATATATTAAAAGAAAACAAAATAAATTTTTTAGTGTTTTTTAAATATAGGCCAAATTCTCATGAATTTAATAAACTGGTTATTAAATTTAAAAATGCATGCAAAGATGTAAATACTGTTTTTCTTGAATTTTTATGTATTTAAATGTGCTAAGTCATGCCATGTATTTTTTTTATTCTTATTTATGCAAATATGATTTTTTATTTTTGAAAGACTTGGCCATATGCAAATAAAAATAAAAATTGTATTTTTGAAAGAAAGATTTTTGTTGTTTTTATGGAATGAAACTTATTTATTAATATCAAAAAACACCTCACGTGAAGGTCACGATTTCACATATTAAATTGGGGAATGAAAAAAAAAGATGGGGAATTCAAAATCAATTGAAAGATGATCTTTCAAAACAATTGAAAATTTATGAAACTTATACTAAGGCCATCTTTCAAAACATATGAATTCATATCAAATAATGTCTAAACAGTTCAAAACTTATACACAACAATAAATATTGTCTTAAATTTCATAACATTATAGCAATTTGTCCAAAAAATAATTTGAGGTTATAAATCAACCTGAGTGGGGGAGGGTAATCAAGTTAAAGAAAACAATTGAGTTGGTAATGATGTTTGACATTGTTGACGATGAGCATGGAGAGAAGGTTGTGGCTATCACGGCTCGATGGTGGCTGGGATTTCTAGTGTTGTTCAAAGAGAAGAGAAGGTTACAGTGGTAATGAGGGATAAAATGAGAGAGGTTGTGCTGTGGTGGCTGGTGTAGGTGAAAGAAAGATGATTTTTTGTTAGGAGGCTGATGTGAGTTGTTGATGAATGTGGAGGCCACTGGTTTTTGGATGAAAGAGAGCCTGTCGACTTTCTTGTTTTGGGTTGTAGTGTTGTGTGTTTTGGGAGACCAAGACTCAGGCTGTCATAGGAGATATGAGTGAAGGATGAGGAGAGTTGTGGGTTTAAAAATAAATTAGGGAAAATAATCCCTTTGTTTTTTGTTTTCTCTTGTGTTTTTTTATGCATTTTTACATGGTGCTAAATATGAGGGACATAAGAGGGTCATGGTTTACTCCTAGAAGAAAGGGAGACTTTTGGTATGGGTTTTTTTTTGTGTTTTTAGTTGGAGGCTAGGTGACCAAAAATAGTCCTCGGGGTTTTTTTTATGTGGCTCAGTGCATTTTTTATTTTGTGAGTGGTGGCTAGTTTAGAAAATCATGGGTCTGGGGTTTTTGTGTATGTCTTTTGGAAAAGTATGTGAGCTGGAGAGAGTCCTTTTTTGTTAGATTTGTTTTTTTTATATTGACCTTCTTTATAAAATTCTCCTTTTTTTCTTATGTGGTACAACCACATATTTATTGGCAAAATAATTTATCTTTTTTCTCCTAATTGCTTAATCCCCAGGCAACTAAAAAAATCATTTTGGTTCCTCATTTTTCTTTATTTGCATTTTTGGTCCCCTTATCCAAATCTTTTTTTTTTTTTTTTTCTTATTTTTTTGTATTTTGATATCTTTTAAAAAATCAACATCGACTCAATATATTTTTTATTTTTTTGTTGTTTTTTGCTATTTTTTGGGTTTTTTGGTAACAAGTAAGAAAAAGGGGGTCAAAATCGAGTTATTTTAGGTACTACTATTGACTTTATTTATGCTTTACTCTCTATTCTAAGATTTGACTTTTAATCCTGAAAGGATCTCAAATAATTATTTGGTCTTGCATTACCTTTTCTTTCCAATTGTTTTTTTCATTTTTATAGTCATATGCATCATATCTTCAGTTTCTAAATAATACAGCAATTCAACCACATTAGCAATATCTCTATTTAAATCATTTAAAAATCTAGCCGTTGTGACTTCTTTATCTTCAAAAATACTAGCTCTAATTATAGTTATTTTCATCTCTTTAAAATACTCATCAATACTTTTAGAACTCTAAGATAAAGATTGTGATCTATTATATAGTTCCCTCTAGTAATGACTAAGGACAAACCTATTTCTCATGATTTTTTTCATATCCTTTAATGTATTAATGGTTCTTTCTCCATTATGTCTCCTACCTATAACAAGTTGATCCCATCAAATAACAACATAATCAGTGACTTCAAATACAACTAGTTTTACGTTATTTTCCTCCAAATATAGATGGCAATCAAATACAAATTCCACCTTTTTTTTCCAATCTCAATAAGTCCTTAGATCATTTTTTTTTCCCTGAAATGCTGGAATTTTAAGTTGTATGCTACCTAAATTATGATCTAAACCATCATGATCGTCAAAATTCCTTTATTGGCTTAAATCCTTATTTGGCCGAACTCTACCGCCAAACTCTCTCCCTAGTCATGTCTCATATAAGAGATTTTGGTATGTACAAAATTTCCTTCCATGATTAACTACATCATCCTTCTCATCAACATTGGAGTTTTCAGCTATATTTCCATCTGAAGAAGAAAGTGCTCATTAAGTAGACCTTTTAACTTCTTTTCCCTTACCACTTGAAATATCATGTTTACTAATTATCTCGATACTCATTTTATCTATTTTTCCCATCAAAGCCTCCATCATTACATCTAACCTATCTTGTCTTTCTATAAGATCATTCACCTTTAATTGTGTCATACTTTTTTATGACATTGTGAATACCTGCATCAAAGGTTAGTAGCAAAGAAAGATTTCCCCACACACTCCCTCACGTATTTACACTCGGTTTAACATCACTTCACTCTTGTTTCATACAATTCAATCAAGTTTTTCACTCTAATAATCTCACTATGCCTTTTACCTTATTATTCACTTACTTAAGTTCTTAAAGGTAACTTAGCAACTTATCAATTATCATTCAAAACGGGTGGATGGGTGAGCTATTCTGATGCTGGGGCTTCTACCGATGAACCTGTTGTCCCTCTCTTCTCTGCAGACGAATTAGATAGAGGTTTGAATTCTTTCCCTCCACCCTTTTTTATCAAAGATCTGTTCTTTGTTTGGCCTGGTGGGGTCTCTGGTTCCTTTTTTGTTTATCTTCAATCTACTCCTACCACTATTGTCTGTGTCGATTTCTCCGCCGACTCTGTTGGTGTTAGGTTCTTTGAAGGTTTTTATTGCTACTAAATTTTTGACCCACGTTTTGATAAATTTTTCAAAAATAAAAAAATAATAAGGGTTTACATGTGGTGATAACATAGAGCATCAGAGCTAATAGATAAGGAGATAATTACTGAATCATATATAATTACTGCGATATAAAATACCATAGATATATGATTTGATTCGTGCTGGTTATGGAAAATAATCATTGCAATATAAAATACCATATATATAGGATTTGCTGGTACTGGTTATAGAAAACAATCTCTGCAATAATTATTGCAATATTTCCTTGAATAACACGTGCAGAGATTTATATATAAGTGAACCTCCAGTCATATAGAAAAAAAAATTACAGAGGATAATTTTTTTTAAAATAGAGAAATTTAGGGTAACCACAAAAAAAAACTTAAATCTAATTTTTTCTCCCGGCCGAAACCAAGCCATCGCCCCCTTTCCCCTATTGTTTTTTTTTTTTGGTTTGCAGTCTTCGCCCCCAGCTACCACACACACGACCTTCCCTTTTCAGCTGAACACAAACTCACGGTCTTCTCTCCCAACTAAGAGGTTGCTGGCGCCGCTCTCCCTCTCCACAACAGCCATCACTGCTCCTCCCCCTTTCTCGGCCAAAACTTTCCCTCTGCACACCAGCTTCTCTTCTCGCATAGCCAGACCTCACTCCCCCAACTTGCAACCACTGTGAACAACACTTACAGGCCTTCACTCTCTATCAACACAACCCCAGGAAACGGCTCTCCACTCATCCCATCTCTCCCTCAGCTCAGCCCCGGCTGAAAAACATTCAAAACCAGAAGCCACAGCCAGCCCTTCCCCCGATAGTAACAGAGAAGCAATACCAAAACCTCAGACCGGCCTCCCTTGAAAAATCCTAGCAGCTAGCAGCACCACCTCTGCTGAACCATGGCCAGCACCAACAGCAACAAGAAACAAGTTGAGCCACTCGCCCAGCTGTAGCCTCCACCGAGCCCCACAGCAGCAACAACTATGTCTTCTTAGTAGAGACATGACGAACACGAGAGCAAGACAAGGACGAGCAGAAGGAAACAACATAAACAGACAAAAACATAGAGAGACCAACCAGCATGCCTTCCCCATCGCCTTCATCCCTTCGTTTTTGTCTCCAGTTTTTTCTCCTCCAGCGGTGCAACCTTTTCTTCCATAGGCACGGTGAGCTCTGGAAAGCAATAACAGTACCTTCTCCATCTGCACCAGCGGCGTTCACACCAGTTAGACCAACGGTGCAACTTCTTCTTCGCCAGCACAGCAATCTCTTCACTAGCGCTTCTCAATAGCCCATTCGTCTTGCACCGGCTACAACCATGGGGGGAATGAGACGTAGGTAGCAACCAATAGTCTCCCACTTCGCCTCCAGCCGTTGCCTCACAGGTAAGTCTTTCTTTCCCTGTCTTTACCAAATTAATTACCCTGCCACTATAGCATGCATATGCATGCAACTATGGCAGAACCGGTTGCTGGTTTAGGCCAGTAACCGGGTTGGGTTTTGTTGTCTTTAATTGCGATTAACTGTGATGCTTTTTTTATAAAAAAAATATATAAAAAATATTTTTGTGTGTTGCATACGGCCAATACCCTAACATATTTTGAATTTCCTCTTAAAAAAACAAATATTTGAAGTTTAAAAGAAAATGTGTTTTCACATGGATTTTTTAAACACAACAAAAAATTATTTTCTTGCATTTCTGGATTTTACAACATGTTTGTAAAACTCCAAAGGGTGTTGGCCAATATTTCAAAAAAATATAAAAATCTTATTTTGGGGAGAAATCATCTATTATTCACCATTAATGTTTGGATAAAGAAATCCAAAAAGGGATGAATATCCAAAATATTATTGGGAATAACTTGTTATTATTCGCTGTTAACATTTGGATAAAGAAGCCTTCAGTGGTAAATATCCAAAATAATTTTTTAGGAATAATAAGTCATCACACATCCTTAGAAGAAGCCTTGATTATAATCGAGAACATTTCAATTTTTGACTCCATGGTTTACGAGCCGTGAGAGTATAAAACACTAAGGCAAAAATAGGCTTTTAAAGCACCCTGAATTTCCTTAGATTTCTAAAAAAAAAATTATCCCTCCTCCTTGTGATTTACGAGTCATAAACTTTTGAAATACTAAGGGAAAAATGAGCTTTTAAAGCATATGGAATCTCCTTGGATTTCTATCTTAATAAATTTAGTCTAAATCAAACACAAATTTTAAGAGATCTGTAGTGGTTCTCCTTGGTACTTTGTAGACATATCTAAGGGTATGATCCACATTGACCAAGGGTTCTTGCTTTTAGACTTTAAACCCAAATTCATTCATCGTGACAAACCTATCATAGGAAACCTATTTTAGAAAAACACCAACACCATAGCAATTATAAAGCAAACCAAATACCAAGCAGCTTACCTTAGGTATGGCGTACTAAGGGTGCTAATACATTCCCTTTACACAACCAGTCCCTTGCCTTAGAATCTCTGAAAGACCAGTCAGGTTTTCTAGTGACCAAAATACTAGGTGGCGACTCCTTTATTCACAAAAACAAATAAACCTAAAATCAAACAAAAAATCACCATCGAACACCGCGCGGGGGACGAGCGACAGTTTTGATGCCTAGGTTGTTGCTTTTCCACTTCTCATCAGAGCTTCTAGCCATGGTAGGGTGTTGCGATGTCGCGGTTGCATAAATTAATTACCCTAGCTTCAAACACAACACACAAGATAGTATAGAGCAAGCAAGGGGTCGATCCCACGAGGAAGGTTCAAGTCAGATTTTTATGCTAGATGATATGCAATTGGAGGGTTTGGACGTTATCTAGGATAAAGCAAAAGAAAACAGAAAACTATCAAACAAAATTTAATAAAATCATAAAATTATCAAGAGAACAAATCTTGGTCGCAAGTAAACATCCACCTACAGAAATTAGAATTGATCATGGAAACAAAACATCAATTTATATTCTAAATATTTATCTCTTCTTAACATTGGTTAGTTAACGGATCCACCGTATAACTAACCCTAACCATCAAACAACCACAGTGTCCGCACTAGTAATTTAATTCAATGGCAGCTTTAAGAACTAGATAAGTTGATTAATCAAGAAAACATAATTGTCCGCAGTCTATGTTTGATTTGATTGAATGTTCTCCTTAAGATTAATAACATAGATCCGCCATAATTATTAAACTCAGTTGCTTCACAAGTTCATATACCACAACTTCGGTTTTGATATCAAACTTAGTAATAAATTGTCTACAATAATAACTTAGAGTCCACTCTAGCAATTAAAATAAACAATCATAGGAAAAATAAGCATAGAAGAACAAACATATTCTCATATAAACAGAAAAGAAAAGGTAAAATAAATCTCACAGTTCTTGAAATCTGAAGGTTTTCGTGTCCTTGCAATCAAGAAAAAGTGTTTAGCCTTACATGTTTGTTGAACAACTAATCAAAAAGAAAGAAGAATGTATAATTTTGAGTTTCTTAGAGGAGGGGGGCATTTTTCTCCTCTTGGTTGGCTGCTGCCTCCTTCTACTCTCCCTCTTTTCTTTTTTTTTTTTATATGCTAAGAAACCCTAGTTCCTATTTTACGAAATAGTCCTCCCTTAAGTTGATGGTTTACATTTAAGTACTTCAATAATTATTTTGCTAAAAAAGAGAAATAGCCTTGCATTAAATCTTCAAGCTTTGACTTAGAGGAACTAAATTTCTGAAATAAAAATTTAGACACCGATTTAGATGCTTCAAAACGTAATTTGGACATGTTCTTTCATGAAACCTGTTTACTGGCAGAATTCAGCTGTCATCTTTGGAAAATCATATCTCCCTCATATGACATCGTTTTTGGCTGAAATGTTGAGTGTTTATAGGAATTTTAGTCAGGAATCCAAAATAATTAAGTTTGCATCAATTGGACTTCTATAGCTCCATATATTCAAGTCAGAATGGTCAAAGGTCAACATTGGCAGATTGCGAGATTTGACTTTGAAAGCTGTGATTTCCATGATCTTCCTTATTTTATTTTCTTGCCTTAGATTTCTAGAAAGGTATGGATGTTAGCGTTTTAGTGCCACTAGAATCACTTCATTTTGACCTCTAGAACTCATGCTCTGCACAAAACATCAACTGAAGGTCAAATCTGCCAATTATCTCCAATTTACTCCTTTTTTCATCTTTCATCCAAAAGTGCCTTCAAAACATAAAACAAAGAATATCAAGGCATCAAGGCATTTTATATATAAAACACAGTAAAACACTAGTTAAATGTGGGTGAAACTATCGAATAATATGGTTGCATCATAGGGTTTTTCCTACCCACCCTCCTCTGTAATGTTCTCTCTCCAATGTATCAGAGGGCATGCTTGCCTTCTGGCATAACATGGGGTCATGTACCTTATATTTTGGTAGCTGATTGCAAGTTCTTCTTACCTTGCTATTGTTTACTACTATCGTATTTTATTTAGTATATGTCCTGCTCCTCCTCTTGGTTGTGCTGGTGTTGGGATGTTGTCTAGGTAGTCTCAATTACTGGATGGCTGGGTGGAATTGTTTCTTTCTGCTGTTTGTTCTTGTTGATGCTACCCCTATTGGGTAGCTATGTTGAGCTTGTCTGCAGCTTGTTGGAGATGAAGTTTGTCCTGTGACTGCTTATTGCCTCTCCTTTTGCTCTTATCAAGTCTTATATGGTCTGGCTCTTGTGGCTGGTTATTGCATGTTTGCTGGAGTTTATGCTAGCTTTCCTTCTTAGCTTGTGTTATGTAGGTTAGTTAGCTTGTTGTTGCTATATGCAGCTAGGTATGATGTGCTTCTTGAAGTTGGCTGGATTATGGTTTGCTAAAGTTGTTGTGATTCCTTCTCCAGCTTGTTTCTCCTGGCTTAATACCATGAGTCTCCCTTCCCCTGCATGTTCCCCTGTTGTTGGGTGTGCAGGTTGCAGCTGTCATTAGCTTGATATTCCCGTATTACATGATTGAATTGGGTGAATCTCAGTGCTTCCCTGCTTTCTGTGTGAGATGTTTGCTGATGCGTGATCCTTGGTCCCCTTGTCGGGTCTCTGTGTCTTGATTTGATGATCTTTATTGTGGGTGGAGGCTACTTCATGGTGCTAGACGCATGTACATTTTATCTCCTGGGCCTCTTTGTGGTTGTGGCTGAGCTACTGGATGTCTACTTCCTCTCTGGAGTATGTTGTAGGTGCGAATTTGGCAATATGTGGAGTCCTGCTGCTAAGGATTTGTCTTCCTTTCTCAGGGTTACCTCTATCTGTTGTCGTACTGCTGCTTTATTAGGGCTTTGTCTATTCAGGTGAGGTTCTCTCCCCATGTCCAGACTATACGCCTCTTTGTTCCATATTGATTATTATGCATGTCTGATTTGGCTGCCCTTGGGTTCTTTCTTGGGCTCTCATGGAGTCTGTTCCCACTCTGTTTCTTTCTAGATAGTTGCTATGGATCCTGATAGTTTGGGTGAGGCTCTCTCCCCAACTGCT
>Ga0325414_1001820_pt1 | contig 21125 bp, 15 predicted proteins | sample PopdelMetagenome_8_FD_206183 | JGI IMG/M metagenome (GOLD analysis project Ga0325414, IMG submission 206183) | Populus deltoides microbial communities from Bellville, Georgia, United States - Leaf-PdKOR-R3 | ecosystem: Host-associated > Plants > Phyllosphere > Phylloplane/Leaf | place: USA... | reverse complement strand
GAACCGAGTCACATGAAATATTTAGTTGTTGTTCACAAGTTCCACAAACCTGTGTAGAACATATGCATATTAGCAATATCCTAAGACTTTAAGCTTTGTTAAAGAAAATTTTGTCTTTCTGAACACACACCATACTTCTGCAAGTATAATACAAACCTTTGTACAACATAATTTTTAACAAACTAAATGTAAGGCATTCAAAAAAACCCAATATATATTTTCAATAGACCATAAGAAGCATTTAGTTATAGTCATATGTTAGTGAAAATTAATGAGCTTATTCAGTAAGTTAACTAATTTTCATATCGAGCCTCTTCCTTTTCTTTAGAAGGGGTCCTAATAAAGTATTCAAGTTATTTAAACAAGGATTTGTATTTTTATGGTGGAGAATTTAATGATTCTTCAGAGATAGTTTTAATATTTACAATAGACTACAATGTCCACAATACATGCAAATACATATTGAAAAGAAAATAACTGACAATTTGGTTAAGCAACAGAAATTATTAAATACATGGAAGTAGAATATGAGAAACACAAATCATATATGGTTGAGACATAGGATATGTGTTATAAATCATGTTTGTGTATAGACAGAGATGATGAAGATAACCTAACTCATTACTTTTTGGTTGACAGATTGAGCAAATCCAAGCCCGAGTTATTGGATTTTTTTAGTTTTATTATTAGACTTTAATTTATGTTCTTTTTTATGCATTTTATAATTTAGTAGTTTTTAATCCTAAATTTGATTATGATTTTACTATTTATTTGTAATTTTTGACAATATGATAAGATTATGATGAATTAATAAAAAAAAGTTACAGACTTTCAGCTTTTAACCTCTATTATTCCACTTTTCTTCAACTTATTTCTTTCTATTCTTTAACCTGTTTTTTTTAATTCTAATATTTTCTTCTTCTTCTATTTATCTTAAATCTTTATTTTTCCCACGTCAGCTTTGGTACCACAACAAGGCTTTTAATTGTTCTTACAATTAAATGATCCATCAGTCAGTTTCTACAATAAATCTAGAATATGTGAGGTCCATATCAATAATGATCTAAAAATAAAAATGTCAATTTATTTTAGTCTTTTTGTTTACAATCATCTAAAAAATAATAATTTTACACCCTAGCCAAACACGTCCCCACACTATTCATCTTCCCCTATAACCACCAGCCACCAGCCACCAAACTCATTATCTAGCAGTGCAAAACATATACATCAACTAATCTCCCACCAATGAACAACCACTATGCTGGAGACAACCCTACACCAACAGATACACTAGCAACAACCCTTAGCTTAACCCCTTTAACCACCACTCATAACCATAAAAAATCAGGAAAAATATGTTGTAGGCTGATCATCTCAGAATGGGTGGTCGGAGGACTCAACTCTGTGTTGCAGGCATACTTTCTCTGGTTTGCCTTCTGTTGGTAGTTGTCTATTGCTGGTTGTTGTTGTCTTCTACATGGTTCTTATTCCGTTCTTCATGGTTCTTCGTTTTCATGCAAATCGTTCTTCTTCTAGTATGTGTTTGCATGGTAAAGTCTTGACCATGCAGGTTGTTTTACGTCCTGAAGCTAGCTGTTGGGCTTGCTGGCTTTATTATCCTATGTATATGTGGATGGGTTTCTCTGTGTAGACAGTTCGTGGTTGGTTTGTCTTTTGCTTGTTTATCTTAGGCACCTGTTGTTTTTAGGTTTCTAAAATAACCGATGGTTTGATTCTTTGGGTTGTTTTTATTTTTCCATTGTGCTTGCTGGGAGCCTGTTCCTGCTAGCTTTGCTTTGTATATGTGTATATATGGTTTGCTAGTTTTCAGCTAGTTTATTTTTTATCTATAAAATTTCTAACATTTGGCCCAAAACAAATCAGGCTAAATGTTGTAACTTAACATTGCAACGTATTAAAGAAGTGTAGAAAGATAAGGCATATAAGCTTGTAGGAAGAGAAGTTCAATAAGTAACATGATAATCATGTGTAAATAAAGAATAAAATATGTGATGAATAAGTAGTTAGTTGAAAGTTGGGAGTTAGTTGAATTCTTTGTATATAACATTGTAACGAGAAGCGTGATGAACAAGTAATGGAGTAACAATTTATATATTGGACCTTCTTTCTTTATTTCTTCTTCTTCTTCCTTTCTAACATTCACCTATTAAGGTCAAGGTCTAACAATTGGTATAAGAGTTGATCCTCAGCCATTGATCAATTCTAGCATTGTTTAAAACTTAAGAAAATGGTGAAGAAAATTAATATGATGAACGTGGAAGAATATTGTAAAAGACTTGATGAACAAATACAAGGGATTCATAAAAAAAAATTCAAGAACCAATGATAGAAACTAAATAAAGTGGATAAAACAAGATAAAAGATCTAATCAAATTAATTTGAAGATCGAAGCCCTAACTAACCAAATCCAGTCATTCTTAGCTAATCAAATGGCAAAAAAGACAGTTGGGGATAATTCCGCAAGAATCTTGTCAAATCCAATGAAACTTGAGCTCATATCATTTACAAAAGAAAACTATATGGATTTAAAAGCCATGGCCGTTGAGAAAATATAGGAAACCAAGATCACTACAAGGCTAGAAACAATCCAACATTGCCAATAATGGATCTGCCAACCTTCTGGGAGATAATCCGAGAGGAAGGGTAAGGAAGTGTTAACAATTCTTCAAACTAAACTTTATATGCCATTTATAAATGGGTAGAAGTGTCTTCTTTATACTTGTATAAAAAAGTAGAGATGTTGTTTGAGGGATTCATGTATGTAGGTGAATATCTGACCAATTAAGATGAATTATATATGGCCATTTGTAAAAGATTTGGTAGTAGAGACGATATAGTTGAGGACTTCAACAAATTGATACAAGATAAAGGAGTGAAAGATCATGTGGAGAAGTTTGAGGAATAAAAATCTTTGATGAATGCATTAAATCCTTCTCTACTAGAATCTTACTATATTTCTAGCATCATTAGTGGATTAAGGGAAGATACCATGCCAATGCTTAAGATCTTGAAACAAACTTTATTTGATGCAATCTTTTGAGCTAGCAAAATAGTAGGATGAGTCTAATAATGCTATAGCCCAGAAAAATAAGATTGTTCAAAGATCAAACCTTTCTTTCAATATGGGAAGAACAACATGTAACTTTTCATCCAAGTCTTCTAACTAATTAAAGATTGAGGCACCTCGAAGGACAAAATATTCTTATGATATTTTGCATAAACAAATGAGAAAACTAGGCTTATGTTTTAAATGTGGTGACATGTATATGTCTGGTCATCAATGTAGTCCTAAAAGATTACATATGATAGAGGGAAGAAATGATAAAATGGAAGAATTTTTAAATGTTGAGGAGGAATTGGAAAAATAGTAGCTAATTGTATTGTTAATAAATATTGATTATCATTAAATGCACTAGCAGATAGCTATGTTCATGGTGCAATTATAATAAAAGGAAGTTGTCAAGGTAATAATTATCCTAATTGATACTGGGAGCACCGACGGTTTCATAGATGAGTATATGATTAAAGGAATTAAGGTTGCCATTGTTAAAACCATAGCATTAGCAATTATAATAACAAATGACAATGTGATGTTGTGTGATGCTCAAAGCTCTGAACTCATATGGTTCATGCAAGATTACAAATTCAAGGCTGACTTGAGGATATTGAAACTAGAAAGGTGTAATAATGTAGTATTGGGAGTTGATTAACTGAGATTATACTCATTTACCCTATTTGATTTCATTAAGATAAAATTATCATTTAGGAAGGAAAATAAAATGTTTGAATTGAGAGGAATTCTCGAAGAAGCTAAGTTATAAATAGTTTTTATAACTAAAGTGCATAAAGAGTCTTAAGGAAGCAATCTATAAATACGTTGGCTAATTTTTCTCTATAGAAGCTATTAGTAAATCACCACATATGGTGAAAAATTCACAAGTGAAAACCTTATTGGAAGAATACCAAGAAGTCATTGAGGAACCAAAATAACTTATTCTAATAAGACAAGTGGATCATATAATTCCATTAATTTCAGGATCTAATTCAATGAATATAAGACCCTACAAAAGTTTATTTATCCACAAGTAAGAAATTAAGAATTTGGTTAAAAAAATATTACATAATGGGGTAATTCAACCTAGTTACAGTCTCTATACCTTACTTATGTTGTTAGTTAAAAAAAAGGGTAATTCATGGAGATTTAGCATTGATTACAAGAAGTTTAGTGATCTTACTATTAAAAATAAGTTTTCAATTCCATTGATTGATGAGTTGATGGATAAGTTGTATGGTTTTTAATTTTACTCTAAATTGAATTTGAGATTTAGTTACCATTATGTCAGGATGTTTGAATAATATATTGAAAAGACTGTCATGATCATTATGAGTTGAAGGTAATAATATTTGAATTAAAAATACACCAACCACTTTTTCAGGTTTTTCAGGTTTTAATGAATCAAGTATTATAACCATTAACCTTCTTTAGTATTCTTTGATAATATATTAATATATAATTCTATATTAAATATACATATCAATCATCTAAGAGAAATATTAAAAGTACAGAGAAAGAATCAATTGTATGCAAAAAAAAGTCCAAGTGTTTTTATTATGAAAATCAAATAAAATACTTCGGTCATATCATATCAGCAAAATGTGTTACCATAAATCCTAAGAAGATTGAAGCAAGAAAGGATTGACCTAAGAGGATTTCGAGGCTAGCTGGGATATTACATGAAGTTTATTAAAGGGCTGGTATCATTAACAAACCTTAAACCTATAACTAATTTACTAGAGACAGACAGGTTACAGTAGAGTATAAATGCTGAAAAAACATTCATTCAATTGAAAGCAGTTTAATGTAGAGCCTTCAGACTTTAATAACACATTTGTTCTGAAAACTGATGCTTGTTCTGCAGGATTAGAAGCAGTTTTGAGTTAGAATTGCAGACCATTGGCCTTTTTCAGTAAGGCATTGGGGTTAGGGCATCAGATGAGAAGGAATGTGTATGCTTTTAGAATTTTTTTATCATATGTTTTTTTTTTCTTTTTTAATATTTAGAATTAGTTGTTCTAGATATCAGCATGTGGGAGTACTAAAAGGAATCAAACAGAAAATAATACCCAATTTCACCAAACATAAATTATCAAACCAATGGATGAAGATACTTTAAATTTATAAGAGATAAATTGTAAATTATGATACACCAGGAAGTAGTATAATTGGCTCCAGTTCTTGATGCACTGAAACTTTCAAAAGGATTGATCCAACCATCAGGCATTCAAGCAACATCAAGTAGTAGCCATGGACTCAATTAGGATCTGATAACCCTCTGGTACTGCTGTCTGTGCAAGCACACACTCTGCTAATGCCGGAACATCAGAATTGAGGTCCAGATACTTGGCCAGAAATAGCAAGAGATGAAAATCAGAAATTCTCTTCACAAATGGAAGATTCTTTGTACGGTCCAGATGGCTCCTCAATGCTCTCATTGTCACTTGTGTGATCCTGTTCTCAATGGGAAAGGTTGATGAAAGAGGGCCCTGCATTAAATAATTCATGGATAAGATCATTGAACTTCTCCACAAGAGGCAGCAGAAAAGATATAATCATCCAGGATTGTGCCTTTAGTATCTTGAAAATTCATTATGGCATGATAAAGAAGAATCAAATGAATGAATAGCTCCCCAGCACAGATATCCACTGAATGTCAAGTGACAAAGTCAAACAGGCGATGTCTACTGCCGTACAATTTTTCATTTTTCCCTGCTTACGCTGCATTTTTCTGTCAAAACCGCACTTTCCTTCCATGAAGGAAAAAAAATAATCATAGATTAAATATCAGCTGATAGTCCTAACACAGATAGCATCATTCTCAGGTTTCATCCAAAACGGAACAAACAGTACTGCATGTGTCATGCTCCAAATATAGAAGTTCTAGCAATCTCAAATATTCATTATGTAACCTACAGGCATGATCTAGCATCATAGGTGAACTTGCTCAAAACAGAAAATGCCTAACCATTCAAACTTGTAGCTGTTGCATGAATTCGTAAATACAGGTTCCATCCCCCAGTTTCAGGAAACAGGGCAGTCAATTGAAAAATGGCCCATTGATTATTCACCCATTTCTTTTTCTTAGTGGATCTGTGTCATTTGTACAGTTCAATTTCCACAATGGAAACATATGGCATCAAATAAATTCCATGCGAGACACCAATTAATATTAATATCACACACACGTTAGAGGACAAACAACTTGTAGTATGTTATTGCCCCCTCATCCTATGAATGTCATATTGATAGGATGCAATGTGTTCGGTCACACAGTAATTCTACTGTGGGATAAGTGCAGGTTTTGTTTTCCTCATTACTGTAATGTACAAACACCATCCCTGTACATATTCTCTAAGAACATGAAAGATATATATTGCTTGTTTTATACAACTGTCAGACGACATTGAATCTAATATCTAGCAAGGATTTGAAAAAATGCTTGGAAACTACTTTTTTGAATAATCAAACAAGGTTGCTTCATACTCTAACCCAAAGGCTTGCGTGACTCCACAGCTAGACAGAATCCCTCGTATAGCATAACTTATATCTCTAAACCATCCCTTCAAATGCTTCTCTTCATTTTCAAGCAAGAATCATGCTCAGACCACTCTAAGAGAATTTAGCTATAAAAAGGATCCTTTTAGGCTCCGATACTCCTCCAAATAAGTATACCTTTTGTGTAAAGGTTGACAAACTATATACACCTCAACAGCAAACATTCCATCTTGTTTTTGCATAACACATGAACATAACTGTTATTGTCTAATGCCAGCACATAAAATAACCATACCCCCATCCTGAAAATATTATGATTTATTGGATATATAAGATATTGCCATCTTTGTTGCCAGCATATCCATATCCACTCTTTGTGGTTATAAAATATGGTTGACTCTTTATTCCATGATATTTGTCGAGCAAACAATCTATATGAGACCCTTCAACCCCCCCCCCCCCCCTCTCTTTCTTACACACTCACCCACACACAGGTAAATTGCACATGACACATCCGTGAGATTCAGTAACACAAACCAAAAAACTTAGTCATGCAAGGCCTAGTAAAAAGAAGAAGACCACAAAGGAATATATAAATAATTCATCTCTAGCAAATATAATGATTTATGTAAAACTTCATATCCAGTTCCAATGACTCTAGCTTAACCATTGACACATGTATAGCTGCAAAAATTCTAAAGAAAAGAGCCCCGACCCGGAAAGAGAATCACATCCCAAGTCACTCTGAAGCACACTCTAATGCATATGATAAAATGTTAACCTTTTGGCTCCCAAACTTTTCTTCTTCTTCTTTTTTTTGCCCCTCATGTTATTTTCTCTTTCCACATTGCTGGAATGCTATAAACCCTTCTCGTTAATGAAGATTTGGACAATTTCAGTCCAGAAATAGCTTAACACAATGAAATAAGAAATCTTCCATCTAAAATCCAATAAAGCAAAATCAACTATCAACTATCAATCAATAAAGCAAAATCCTAATTCCCAGGGAAAAGAATACTTATCAACCAAAGATAAAGCCCAACATCAGAAAATAAACAACAACAAAAGAAATGCAATTATCAAATTTAAGGAAAAAGACTAAGGCGTAACATACCAGGTGATCTAAAATCTTGACAACGACCAAGAAAAAATCATTATCGACCTCCTTAACATCCTTGGTACCAACAACCACATCTTTCTTCATTTTAGACAACTTAGGATCGGCATCTTCCCCAATCTCCGTCTCAAACCATCCTTCTTTAAACAGCCTAATACACATATCACTCATCTGAAACGCCTCGAAATGCACATCGGCTCCCCCATCCTCACTTACCTCCAACTTCACCACCGCAGTAACCCACTCTTTCAATTCACTCTCAGCATGCAGCTCCGCCGCCTGAAGAACTTCCCTATGCGACAACGTATAGTCCTTTTTGTCCTGCATTATAGTCTGCGTAAAAATAAACCCCACTCTCCTCATTCCCAAACACGCCGTAATCGCCTCCACTAATTTTTCTTCATCGGAATCTCTCAAGAGCATCAAAACCTCTCCAGTCCCCTGCTGCGGGGGCTCGTATATGAAATCGACTTCAACCTTCCCCTCCTCCGACACCGTTCCGTACATAAACCCACCTCTTTTAACAGCAAAAGCGAGCGTTTCATTAACATAATGCTGAAACGCATTAGCGCAATCGCGATCAAACGAGACAGAATCGCAGTGGGGATTTTCTTGCCTGGTGACTCTCATCTGTTTGGCAATAAGATCGTCGATCGTCATCTTCCGGCCGAAAGAACCAGCAGGTCGAACAGCGGGGCCGGCAATAGTTCTCTCGCCGTCGTAGGCTAAGAAGATAAGGGAGCCGTGAGAGATGCTGAGGGAAGAGAGAGGAGTGTCAGGGTTGGACATGTCAGTGAATTTGAGGAGATCGGAGGGTGATTTGGCTAAGAGGAGGCTTTGGTTGGTAGAGAGGGTTTGGCTGTGGATAGGGATTTGGAGTTGGTTTTGGATTAGAGTTTTGAGTTGGGAAACTGTGATGTTTGTGTTGTCGATGGAGACGCGTTCCAGCCCGTCTCTGCTGCGGATTCGAACCATCACCATCTTGCTTGTTTTGAGCGTATTGATCAGAATTCTGATCTTCAGTCAGAAGAGGGAGAAAAGGGTGCGGTGCTTTGCTTCGCAGTGTGAAAACAGAGCGAGCGGAGGGCCTTTTATCATATATATTTTTTTATATGCGATGCTTGCTAGACGGGGAAGACGGTAAAAAGGACGACTCGCAGACTCATCTTTCCTATAAACGGTGTCGCGGTGCCCCCTACTGCTGGAGCACTTTCCACAACGACGCCGTATTTAAAAAGGGCAAACTGTATCTTCTCCCTCGCAGTCCATAAATCTTCCATTTCAATCCTATCACGTCAATCATTCATTAGACTCCTTTAATGAAAAGGGGGAATCACTTACAGTAGATCAAATTTGTGTGTAAAATATGGCTATTAAGGTTAATATGATAAACCTAATTTAAATTTAAATAAAAAAAATATTGATCGACTCGATTGATCTAATTAAATTAATTCTAGATTTAATCTGGTATGAATTTTGTAGAGAGATAACTTGTATGATTTTGGGACAGTAGTTCAGGGATTGGGTACCTACAGAGGAGAGGAGCGACTTGACCATTTGCTCTGCTGCTCACCGCTTGAATCACTTGAAAAACTCAAGATATCATTCTCAAGCACAGTCAATCTCCAAAGACTTTTGAACATGTGTGGCCGAAAAAGAAGAAGATTGCCACCTGCAATTCACTGGCATATGATCTTTCCATTATACATGATGCCATGACAAGTATAATGATCTTTCCTTTCACTGCTACTAATTTCTCCCGTAGCTCACAGTGCCAGCCCCACAAGCAACGGCAGTAAATCCTCAACTCCAGCAACCCAAAGGCAGTTTTCATCCGCCGGAATCCATCATGCCTGCACTGTGAGTAGCAGCCCAGCATCAGCCTATGCACCTGCCACCGGGCACCTCTTCCCAGCATAGCTGACAATCATGATTGTAATTCAAAACCAAAAGTCTAAAACGCTATAAACAAAAATCTAGCATGAGTTACTAACAAATAACTGGGAATGCATGCTAACGTGTTGAATAAGTTAATAAGATCATCCATGCTCATCTTCTTTTTTTTCTTTTTCTTTTTTTGACAAAAGAAAATCTATTAGAAAAGAGATGATCAAAGATAAAAATGAGAGACAAGACCCAAGAATGAAACTCAAAAAGAAAAATATAAATAAAAAGCTAGCTACCCTCAAAATTATGTGAACAAATTAACTCATTGCCTATTGAAAACCAAGCAAAAGATTACGGAAACAACCCACTAGATTGAGGTTAACCTCAATTTAGTTATATATGAACTACACTTTTTATGCATGTTGGTTCCACCAGAAATTGAGGTTAACCTCAGTTTCTGTAAAGCAATTTCCATTTGCTTTTTGAAAGCATTCTCTCACTTGCACTGATAAAAATTAGAGAGAATAAAACTATTGGAAAAAACAGATCTGAAAATCCTGTCTTATACTATTGCTAATCATTTCTTAGATTTATCATTATCATCTCATTCCCAAATTTTTTCTGCCTTGTTATTTCCCTCTGTCCCCTTCTCTCGTCTTGATATTCTTCTAACTTGCATCCTTCTATTTCTCTGAATTTACCTTGCCAAACTCGTTCAACAAAAGGTAATTTTCAGGGATTAATAAGCTTTGTATTGTTTTTTTTTCCTGTAAATTGAAATCTTATATCCTTGCACCCCTTTTTCATTTGTCTTCAAGTTAGATGAAATTCAACGTAGATTTCCATATTATTTGGGCTAACATTGCGTTACTTTTTTGGTTTATAGAAATAAACAGCAAATCCTTGAAAAACTCAAACAAGAAAGAAATAAAGGTGTTGCGAAACCTGTTTTTATAACAAACACTAATTGTGAGTTTCTTTCTTATTTTTATTTGAAAATTTATTTTAATTAACTATAAATTTTAATTTTAATTTATTTTAATTGTGATTAATTGTCAATATTGTTTTAACTACAAATTATTGCTCTCGTATACAACCTATTCTTGAAGGTGATTTTTCTTTATAATTTTTTACTGTTGCAATTACTCATTTTTTATGGAGTTTTATATGTTTTATTAATTTATTAACATGGTTTGTTTGCTCTAAAATGGGTTTCCTTTTAGGTTGATTATTAGTTGGATTTAACTGCTGCTTCTTTATTTTCCTTTTATATATAAAGGGAAGGAAGTGTAATATTTTGTTTTGTGAGGATTGAATTAGGGTGTTGTATAATTGATGAAGTTTTGAGGGTTTTTTTTTCCATATAGAGGAGTAAATAATCATCTTGTTTATAACAAACAAAAGTCTTAAATTACAGATTGGGTTTGATTTGTAGAAAACAGTGTTTGCTATAACTAGGTAAAGTTGTTGTGATTGAAACAAAGAATGGAAAATTGCATTAATTATTGTTTAGCATTTCTGTTCAATATAGAAAGCCTAATACCCCTATCCTCTCTGGAAAAAAAATCACTTGATTTGTATTGTATAACTTTGATGCTAGCTCTGCTATATGTCCGTTATACTTCCAGTTTGATATTGAGAGAAATAAGGCATTGTAAAAGGCATCCAATGTTTGAATAGAACTAAAATTCACTTTTAAGAAATTAACAGGAACAATTGTTGCTCCAATAATAACCCTAACAAATAAATAACGTAGTCAATTTAAAAAATTGAAATCCAATTACTAGAAAGCTGGGGAAAGAACAAAGAAAGGAAATTGTTGATTTTTACAGTAAGCAAGCATGTGACATGCCTATAATCATCTTTATAATTACCCCTCACAGCCTCCTGTTTGTTGTTTTGTTTTGTCCTACAAATTATTGAAATTATATTGTATCAACACCTCATGCTTTCAGTTTTCTTTAAAGAAGGGTTATTAAAGTGTGTTTTGTCAAATACTTAATAAACTAAAGTGTTCCACAACATGCAGTTTATACTTTTTTGTTTTTCTTATTATTTATAATAAGTATTTTGTGTTTGTGTTAATGCTGATTTTTGCATATAAACATGATATCATTGCTTGTTTTCTTTTGTTAAATGTTTTAAAAGATACAATGGAAGGTCTTGAATCTATGGATAAGGCTGCTTGGACAAAGAAAATGTTGCATATATTTTGCGACCTATGCATTAAGGCCATTGACATGGGAATGAGACCTAATACTCATTTTAATACAACAGGATGAAAATTTCTTATAATATCATTCAAAGAACAAACTGGTCATGCATTCACTAAAACACAAGTGAAAAACAAATGGGATGGATGCAAGAAGGATTGAGGGATATGGATAAAGCTGATTTCTAAAACTGGTATGGGTTGGAGTAGTGAATTATGAACAATTTCAGCTAGCAATGAGTGGTGAAAGGCAAAAATTCAGGTTAATTCCTTGTGATCCTAACAATTTCTTTGTTGTTATCAGATTTCATAAATTTTTTTAATACTTGTTATTGCATTAATTATTTTCATTTCTTTTACATAGGAAATTAGAAGAGCCAAAAAATTTAGACATGCCAATATTAAACCGTCTTTAAAGTTTAAATTTGACAAAATGTATTCCAACATTGTTGTTACTGGAGAGTATGTGTGGGCTTCATCGTTAGGAGTACTTGGTGGCACTGATGTCGATCTTGGCACAAGCAATGTCAACATTGATGGTGCTGATTTGGAAGAAGGATGCAGTGATTTGGAGGAGGATGGGATTCCAAATTTGAAGAATGGCAAGTCTCAAATGGTTGGCAGGGTGAATATGTCGAGCAATAGCCACACAAGAGTAGTGGTAAAAGAAAAGAAAGAGATCCTTCTGAGGTTCAAGCTAGAAAGAAGAAGACGTCTAGAATTGACGTTTAGCTGCTGTCAAGGTGGGATCAATTACTTGAGAGTATATCGATTAGGAGTGATTTCACTTCTTTGCATATGGATCGACAAGGCTGTAGTATTCCCGAGGTGATGGTCGAGCTCCACTAATTCCTGGAGTTTTAATTGATGATGATTTTCATGACTTTGCTATGGAGTATTTGATTTTAAGAAGGAAAAGAGAAATGTGGTCTAGTATGGGTGGTCTTGAAGAGAAGTTGAAATGGTTGAAGCAAATGAATGCATAAAGTAAACATGCTTAGCTAACATGGTATGATTTTCTTTTCTAAAGCGTTAATTTATTAACTTTGTTGAAGTTCTAACTAAATTTAATGTGTTATGTTGTTTGACATGTTTGATAATTTATTTATACATGTTTACATTTGCAGAATAATGAGCTGATAGTTTTGAAAAGAATAGTTTCTATTTGCAAAAGTTTATTTCATTCATTATATTATTCAACATTTAAAGTTGTGAGATGAGAGCATATTCATTTCAGTTGTTTTAAATTATTTTGTATCTTTATTTAAATGTTGTTATACTTATGGAATTTTTAAGTGAGTTATTGGACTGTTCGGTTGCTTGTATTTATTTTTATTTGAATTGTAATTTAAGAGATTAGTTATTGTTCCAAAAAAAATTCTCTTTTATGGATGTTGTGATATTGTGTTGTTTAGCTCGATTTTGTTTAATTTAACGCAAACATGTAATATTCTAGTGAGTATAACTATTTACCATAAATATATAGTACTTTTATTTTTATGAATGTTTGTTTCAATAATTCAATATGGATGTCTGTTCTGAATATTGGTGGAAATAAATATTATAAAGTGCAACGTTTTGGATGGGAAATTTTTGAAGGATTCATGTTATGATGTGTGATTTTAATATAATATTATACTTTAAAAAATTGGGAAGGTAGCCTTGTATAATAGTAGCTTTATTACCCAAATAAGATGGATGCCAACATAATAAAAAATGAGAAGTAGGAGAATGATAACAAAGGTGAAGACAATCGGCCAAAACAAGAAAAATGTATGAAAAGAAAAAAAAAAGGTACAAAAGTAAAGGATGTCCAAAGGATCCAAATGAATGACTATTTGACAAAAGTTGTCAATGAAAATGATGTTTGTGATAGTTTTGATGAGTGTAACCAGCCCATATATGCAAAAATTTCAAAAATATAAGGACAAAGAATCTTGAATAATAGAGACAGAACAATAATTTATCAGAAACCACATGAAAATAACAAGATGTTTGATACAAAAGTACATTCATATGTAAATTTTACAGCTCATACATGTCAGAACTTGTGCAGACAATTATTTTGAAAGCAAAACATGTACAAAAGATACGTAGATATGCTTATTTCAACAATGTCGACAATCATTTACTTTTTTTCTATATAAAAAAGGATGCTTCTATCATGTATTTTAATAAAATAACTATCTTCGGAATAAACATCACAATTGCCTTTGTTACAAGCAAGTGAAACACTTTCTTGGGCTTGACAGGTTTGTGATAAAAGTTATTCTTCCAAGTCTTTGATTGTTTTTTTTTTTGTTACTAAATGATATTTAATTAGATTTCTGATATTTTATTAACAACCTATCAATTTTTTTTATTTACATGTAATTGAAGATATGGACGATTCATGGTTTAATGCCATATTTAACGAAGATTTTGATGATAATTATGATAATGTAAAGAACTGCATTGTAGACCACATTAATTATCCTAGTTATGAAGGTAGTGGTGCTTCAGTTGCTGATGCTGGAGATGATGATGATGGAAATGACAACAACGACAACGACAACGAGGACAACAATAATGATAATGATGACAATGACGATGAAAGTGATGATGATAGTGAATTTTTTTTAAAGAGACAGTTTGATATGAATAAATTAATTATATGCACAATTGAAGCTATAAACATGTATTATATTAATTATATGCATAAAAAACCATGTATGGTTTCAAACAATACAAGGATGCGTTGGTTGAATGAAGTTTTAAGAGGTCATTGAAAATGATATGTTAACATATGTAGGATGGACACAACCACTTTGTCGAGTTTGTGTAATGATTTAGAAACACATTATGGCTTAAAACCTTCAAGAAGAATGAGCATTATTGAAAAGATGGTAATGTTTCTATATACAAAAGCAGTAGGGGCATCAAATAGGGAAGTGCAAGAGAGATTTCAACATTCAGGTAAAACTGTTAGTAGATATATAAAAGAAGTCCTTAAATCATTATGTTTGTTTGTTGTAGAAGTCATAAAACCAGTAGATCCATAATTTATCAACACCCCAAGAGAAATTGCAATGAATCCAAGATATATGTCACATTTCAAGGTAAGACTAAATTTTATTTTTTATGTTGTTTAAATAAATATCAATTATTTTATTAATGTTTCTAATAACTTATATTTTTTTTCCTATAGAATTGTGTTGGTACAATTGATGGCATACATGTTCGTGTCTGTATATCATCTAATAATCAAATTCTATTCATTGAAAGAAAAGGTGCACCGACACAAAACATCATGACTGCTTATAGTTTTGACATGCAGTTCATGTTTGTGTGGCCAGGATGGGAAGACAATGCACACGATACACGTATTTTTCTTGAGGCTATTGACAGTAGTAGTATAAAATTTCCAAAACCACCGGAAGATTGTGATTTGATATAAATTGAAGAGCTGGTAATTGAAGTTAGATAATTTTTTTTTTAGTTATTAAAAAAAATTAGCATGTTGTTCTTATTTGCAGGCAAATATTATTTGGTTGATATCAGATATCCTAATGAGTATGAGTATTTAGGTCCCTATAAAGGCGAGAGGTATTACTTACAATATTTTAGGCGTCATAGACAACCAAGTGGTCGGGAAGAAGTGTTTAATTGTGCACATTCATCACTACGTAACGTAATAAAGCGTTCTTTTGGAGTATAGAAACAGAGGTGGATAATTTTGCGAAACATGCCTACTTATCCATATAAAACGCAAGTTGAGATTGTAGTTGCATCAATGGCACTACATAACTATATTAGAAGGAGATCACAAGATGATGAGGTTTTTGCTGAATATAATCGCAATCCCAATTTTATTCCGGATGACTTTTTACTAGATATTGTAGCTCGCTTAGATAGTCAAGGATCACAGAGGTTTTCATATATAGATTTTGTACGCGATGGAATTGCAAATAGTTTGATGGGACAATAAAAGAAAAACATAATGTACAAGGATTATTTATTTCGTTATGTAATCATAATTATAAATCTACAATATTTGCAATCATATATGTGTGTGTGTGTGGATATATGTCCTTTTAAGTAATTTCACAATCAAACCTCAATATAAAAGCATATTAACCAAACATATGAAACGGTTTTTGGTTCAACCTCACTTTCAATCACAGTTTTAACGAAAAACTTAAAATTTTTAAACAAACTTCAACAAAAGTGATTTTTATGAAACTATTTTTTAAAAAACTACAACCACAAAAGCAACTACAATACCAAACACACTTAGATTAGGTAATACTCGACTTATGGTTTCAAGAGAAGCATTACAATCAACAAATAGGTCAATAAATAAATAATTTCCATCTCTTAATAGGATTCATAAAGCTTTATGGAGAAAAGCATGCAAGCCATATTATTTTTACAATAAGATACATGGCATGGATATAAGTTTTTATGCAAATTCACTCTCGATACTTGCATAATTAAGTTATTGGATAAACAAAAACTCAAACTCATCATTAATTTACATCAACAGAAATGGTACTGATGAAATAGTTATCAAAAATTTAAAACATAAGAATCCTTTTTAAGAAAAAACAATAAAAAGACTAAAGATTTTAAGACATGGCTCATAATTGTAACCTCCTAAAATAATATTGTTTAGAGTTTTCTCTCGCAAAGAAAATAGAAAAAAAAATTAAAGTTATAAAGAAAGGTAAAAAAAATAAGATCTTTGATTTGACTCAAATCTAAGCTGTTGAATCGTAAGAAAACCCATTGAAAAACAAAGGTGTACAACCACCAACAATTATGGTAACACCTATTACCCGAAGATCACAACATCCATAATCAGCCACCTTACAATCCTCTCCTACAAGAAGTGAAAAGGTAACTATGAGACAACCTTACATACAAATAAAAGATAACAATTCATAAGCATTGTAGCAAAAGAGAAGCTCTTCTCTTTTGGAAAAAAAATCCTTTCTTCGTCGAAGAAGCCTATTTTGTGAAGGCACAATGAACAAAATCAAATGAATGAGCACAAGATTTCTTTCATGATATTTGACCTTGCAGTAAGGAGTTTAGGCCATTGTTTCCTCTTGTTATTAATAATCTCATCGTACTGGTTAAGTGGTCCTTTCTATTTGGCCATTAAAGTTTTAAGCGCATAGCGAATGAAGCTAACTAGGTTCATTGGAAACTAATTATTAATCCTTTGATGTTTTTTTAGATAATAGACTTATAGAAGCATATGATAGGATAAAAAAGAAAGAGAAAACAGAGGAAGTCTTCAATTGTTAAATAAAAAATATTTAAGCAATTTCAAAGATCTTTTTGGAAAGGCATTCATTTTCTTGAGTAAAGTTTTTTCACCCTAATTTTTATTTTTTGAAACATCACATAATTCACATGAAAAGGTTTGAACAAATTTAAGTATAGATATTTTGTTAATATAGAATTGGCATATTATTTTTCTACCCACCTCCAATTAAATTCAAACATACATAAACAAAGAGAGAATGATGCTAAATGAAACAAATTTGCACAACAATTCAAAGATATATAAATACAATGATAATTTGTAAAATTTTATCCATTCTGTAAATTGAAGTTCATATATATATGAAGTTAAGCTATTGAATGAGTACTAATAAAAAAAAAGAGATTTAATGGAAGGAAAAAATAGTTTGAACTTAGAAGAGGCATCATGCACATGATATACTAAAAAACAAAAAGATCTTATGGGAGGGGGTAGAGCAAGAAAGCTTCCAAAAACAATTAAAAAAGGAAAAGGAAGGAAATAAAAAATGCAAAACATTGAAAGAATAAAAAATATTGTTGGCAAAGCACATTTAACAATTACAAAGTAAGAAGATGGTGTGTAGGGGAAAAATTTACCTAAAGAAATAACAAAAGAAAAAAGTCTTGCTGAAACAACAATCAAAGAAGGAGGAGAGAAAAAAACTCCTATAAAAACCATGTGTATATGCATAAAAGAGAAAAACACAATAGTAATAAAGAATTAAAACCCCTTAATTAACCAAGGCACCCCCTTCCAAAACCTCAACCCCAAAAAAAAAAGACTTAAATTCTTAGTGCATCGCAATAATAAACCCAAGCAAACATGTTTATAAAAAGGATAAAACCACACTTAGGCAATTAGGTGCAAGGACTTTGATTTGTGTGTTAAATTTGTTGTTTTTATTATTTTTTCATGTATGATCTTAGTTAACATATTTTGAGTTTATAGTAAGTGGGTAAACATTAGCCCACAAGTTTTGGGTCTGTTAGGGTTACTAGTTTAACTAATATATATGGTTTGTAAGCTAAATTTTCCAGCAACCATGGATTTATGAAATAAACTTGTGTTTTGTATGATGCAATACGTTTTCTTTGTTGGGACAAAGAACAAATTTGATTTATCAAGGTATAATTGACCTTCTGACGTCTTCCTTATACTTCTTGTTCATGAATTAGTATTCATTGGGTAGGGGTCTCTTATTCCAATAATGTTGGTGCCTAGAAATAAGTTTTTATTGTGTCACACTCCTATCAAACCTGATTTCTTAGCTTTCTAGGAGTTATATCATCTTTGTTGCGGGTTGCTTGACCACACCTAAAGAGTTATATCTTTTCTCTTCTTTTCATTATATCTCCCTTATTTCTCTCTCGTTTCTTTTCTGCTTATCTGTTAGGAGTAAAGAAAAATAAAAAAGAAAAGAAAAAAAAGGTAGATATGCCTCTATGTCTCCTATAAGAAGTGAAAAAAGAAGAAGTTCATGGCACCATGTGAATCCAAATGACAACGAGTCTATGTCCATAATAACTTAGGAGCAAGCCCTCTTTTGGCACCACTTTCTTCTCTAACACACATCTGTTCCTTTCTTTTCATTATATCAATCTTTCTTCTCCCCCCCTATTTTTTTTAATACTTGTTGGATGTTGGAAACAAAGAAAGAGAGAGAAAAAAAAAGGAACAAATATGGCATACATGTCTTTAAATCTCCCATAAAAAAATGAAAAAGGAAAAAAAATTCCATTATAAAGATTAATCATACTTAATCAACATAACAAGATGAGGATTCCTTCCCTTGTCTTTTTTTTATCAGATCAGTGATTCCTTCTCCTTTCTTTTTTCCATCAACTGGGTTTTATAAAAGAAGAAAGCGAACCGAACGCCATCCCCACCACCATCATATTCACCTCCAGTAACTCAATAACAAGCTTTCTATTTGCAACATTTTCTTCTATAATGCACGTCCCTTCCTTTCTTTTCATTGTATCTTGCTCTCTTCTTTCCATTTTCTTTTCTTCTTATTGGTTGTCAAGAGTAAAGAAAAGTTTTTTAAAAAGAAAGAAACTAAGCATGGCAAACATGCCTCCACATCTCCTATAAGAAATGAAAAAGAAAGCAAAAAGCTTATTGCACTAGATGAATCACAATCCCTTTTAGTTATGTTTTCTTTTTTTGTAATGTAATGTAATATTTCATTTTTGGGTCATATTGAAAATAATATTTTCTTATCCAAACACATTACCTGACAGAAGTATCCTTATTCATATCCATAAAAACATAAACTTCTATGCTGTAATTCTTTGCGTGACAATGATTGTGATTGGACTGAATTAAAGGATAACGTAAAACCATTAGTGATGATCAAATGAGAAATTTTATAATACTCAACATGTAATTAGTGGTATTTTATAAGTTACAACTTATTTTCATTAACTAAATACCTCATCATTTCATTTGTTTATGTCCATATGAGAAATTCCGGAAAAAAAAAAATCAACAATTTTATTCAACTTTCTCTCTTTTTCTCCTCGCAACTCACAATTCCTTAAGAAATCACAACCTTTCATGATCTCCTAACGCCATTTACCATCTTCATCAAAAACAATAAAAAAATAAAAAACTAACCAACCTTTAATAACCCTTTTCCAAACAAGATCTATTAACGACCAACCACCACCAAAACAACCATCTTAATCATTATTAGGGCAAACACTTTTGTTTTTAAAAGGTCTTCCCTACGCATTGTTTGTTTAGTTTAATAAGTTTTTTCTTAAATCATGTTTAGGTTAAATTATAATTTAATATTTGTAATTGGACATATTAGGTTAAATTGATGTCTTTGTTCCTTCCAAGAAAAATTAAAAAGGAAATAGAAATTCTAGAAATAGCCTATTCTATATAAAGATGTTTGATCTTTGAGAACCATACTTTATTTTTATATCATATATCATCTTGTACTCTTAACCAAACCAATTATTACTCACCACCAAACATGTATTATTCAATTAATTATTTATTTAAATTACAACTTGGCATCCAATATCAAGTTTCGTTGAAGGGACTTGGTGACGATGGGTTAGGGTTTTGAGTCCTATAAATTGAATATTAGAAAAGAGGTTTGTCATATTATTATCTAGTCATTTCAAGGTTTAATTACTTGATTTAAATACTTTTTGTTATAAGGGGTTCTCTATTATCAATTGTTAAAGCACTGATTGAGATTATGGGAAAGGTTTTTAAGGATTCGTATCATCTACGAGTTGATTTAAAAGAGGAGAATACAAAAGACAAGTCTTTGATTTTGAAATAAGTTAATGAGAATGCTTCTATTTCAAAGAAACTGTCACCTTGCAATAAAAAGTTCAAATATGATGTAAAAATATTAGATCCAGATGCTGAAAATAAAGGTTTCTTTGAGGTACCACATAGTCTCAAAAGTTTTGATAACTCACCTCTTTCACAAAGCCCTACCAATCTAATACCCTCTAGTACTCTACATTCAGATGTAATACTTACTTAGAAGTACTTTAAGATTGGTGCATGGAATCTAAATTATTTTTCTATGTGTTTGTCCTTACTCATCTAAACAAGTTATTTTTGTTGATTAGTATTAGGAGTGATCATTTTCGGTTCGGTTTGGTTTTTACCCATAAAAAACAACCAAGTCGGAAAAAAAAACAAAACCGAAACTGAACCGAAACCGGTCCAAACCGACCGGTTTCAGTTTCAGTTTCAGTTCGGTTTTTTATGCCCAAAACTGAAAAAACCTATATGCTTTTTCGATTGGTTTTTTTCCGATCCCAACTGCAGGGAAAACTAAAAGAGCACATGAACATACACAAGCATACATAGATAGGAGGAGCGTTTTAGATCCATTGAATCATAATGCCTTTTCTTTTCACAAGGAAAACTTCAAAGTAATACTGAATCACTGATGAATTATTATAAAGCAAAATAGTCAGCAAGTCCAACACCCAATTTCCTATACCTTAAACCCAAAGATGAAACAAAATCAACAAAAAGCTAAACAATAATTGCGGCAACAATA
>Ga0325414_1001819_pt1 | contig 21128 bp, 8 predicted proteins | sample PopdelMetagenome_8_FD_206183 | JGI IMG/M metagenome (GOLD analysis project Ga0325414, IMG submission 206183) | Populus deltoides microbial communities from Bellville, Georgia, United States - Leaf-PdKOR-R3 | ecosystem: Host-associated > Plants > Phyllosphere > Phylloplane/Leaf | place: USA... | reverse complement strand
TTTTTTTTTAAGTCCATTCCAGTTCTGTCCCCGGATTGACTCCGCGGGCCAGGTTTTTTAAAACTTTGGTTTGGGCAGCCTTGACGATGGAGATTCGAATCTCCCATAGATCTCAAGAAGTGAAGCCTGCTAGTGAGAATAACGATGACATGTGTGCCAATCATGAAGACTGCGGCGTACGTCCTCCTCAAATGAAGCTGACAAAGGTATTGACAGCCAAGGAGCATGCCAAAGGGCATACGGTGAATGTTGTGTAAGGTTTGAAGCTATACGAGTCAATATTCACTGATTCTGAGCTGTCTAAGTTGACTGAGTTATCTGCCTTTTGTTTTTGTGGTTAAGATTATAGTTGAGGTCAATTATAGATAAAATTCAACTATATAAGAATAATTTTTCTTATTTTTCCTATTTTTTTTTTTATGAATTCCATATATAAATCTCAACATCAACTGTAAGAATAAACACACCTTTCATCGACGAATTACTCCGGGTTGCTTGCCAGAATGGTGAACTCTCAGGCGAGACTTTTATTTTATTCAACAAGCAGGTGAAGGGAAACACATGAGGGAGCTGATTCAGCTTGGAGTTCTAATTTTTGGACATACAAAACAGGAAGCTGCAAGTAACAAGATATAATATATATTATTCTGTAATAAATTATTACTATTTTGAGGTTTTTAAAGATTAGGCAAAATCTGTTCTTTATCTATCATTTTGGATTTGAATTTAAGAGAAGATTAGAAGGAAGATTTCATGTTAATCTAGATATGGATTATCTGTCTAAGATTTAATTACCCAATCTGAGATTTAATCTAATTAATAAGAGAAAAATGATATGACATGTTAAATTAATTAATTATTTATATATATATATATATAAAAACTCCATGGGTTTTGGCTTTTTTTTGCAAACATTATGGCTAATCCACTTAATTATATTTCAGAACATATCAACTTTTATAGGGGTCATATCATATATTTAATTACAGGATAATTAATCATCCATCCAACTTAACATTACTTTTCCCCTTTCTAAAAATTCCCAGCAATCTCGCTGCTAAAACCATACAAGCAATGCGCATAAAAGGCAGATAAGAGTGATATGCGCATAAACGAGTCAAATCATGCTCGTTTGTAAGTTAATGGCCATCAAAACAATCATTTCATGCCAGAAATGAAATGAGAGAATATAAGATGAGAGAGGAAGGAAATGGGCCGACAATATTTCACTCACAATAAAGTTATTTCTGGTGTTGATTAGTTTGTTCTACCTAGAGAGAAGTTTAACAGTGATGATCTTGCTCGATCACCTATCATACCATAAAAAAAAAATAGATTAGATTCATGAAAACTTTTTTTATTTTAGTGATTTTAGGGTAGGGTTTGAAATTAATGAATGGTTTAGATTTTTAGGGTGTTTTAGAGGTGTTTTCAGGTCAAAATCAGCTAAAAATAAGCTTTAAGGTCGAAACTACATAACTAATTTTTTGACTATTATTTTTGTACATTAAATAAACAACATGTTATCTACTCAATATAAAAAGTAATCATGCATAAAAGCCTGATCTAAGCCCGCGTGCGCCTACCCTTTCCTTTTTGAGGTCGGGTGCGTGGGTGCGGACTTCTATATCATAAAATTTTTTAAAATTTTAAATAAATCCCCCTTTAAAAAATTAATAATTACAATTATATTTAAAAAAAAAATCATATGAATATATATGCCATACTTTTTAAAGGAGATTAGACATTTTATACTTATATTTGCAATCACTTTTTTTAACAATTACATATATGCAATATATTATAAAACAAGTTACAAATTAATATTTAAAGTAAACCTTTTATTGTTATTTTTACATGGCTTTCATGGATTAACTATTTTTTTTTATTTTCTTGTAATATATAATGTTTCATAAATTAAGATTTGAGGGTCGTGGTCGAAAAATAGGATTTAGGTTTCAATCAAATATTTGGACCGCATTAATATATATACAGTCCAAACACCATAGTCCATGTAATTAGAAAATATCTGGACATGGATGATCTCATAAGAATATTGTAGGCAGTGGAATCTGAAATATTTTCGATTTATCATAGTGCAAATGTGGTAGCCGTACCTCAACAGAATTACAGCAAGTGCTTCCATCTTTCTTCCTTGGAGTCATAATTAGGGTTTGAATTTGGTCACAATAATATTTACTTACTTGTAAATGTGATCGTATCATCTTCAAACACACATATTTGTATTTATATTTATATTTATATTTGTCCCTGAAAGCGAATTAATTGACTCTTTTCTTCAAGCTTTGTGTTCGTCATTATCCCCATTCCCCCATACCGACAATAATCGAATCAATTTGAGGAAATACGCTTTTTTTAATTATTATTATTTTTTCTGGTGTAAGAAAATACGTACGCTAGTTATGTGGATATTTCATGAGAGTGAGAGGCAACGTACCTCCATTTTGTACCCTTCAACTTTCAATCCCCATGATTAATCCCAAAGATTAATTAATGCCAATATTTGAATCACTAATGTTGTTGTCACCATAAAACTTAGGAGGGTATTAATTTATAATTTTAAATTTATAAATACATAAAATAAAATAAAAAATCAAAGTACTAGCATGTATTTAAACTTGTATTATATACAACATTAAAGTTTTAGCATGCATATTAATAATAAAAATAAAAATACTTAAAGAAATAATGTTTTTATTGTTTTTGATTTTTTGTTCTTATAAAAATACGTGCGTTTTCGCAGTCCAGCCAAAATGTTATCTGCCTGAAATTTTTAAAAAAAATTAATTTTTTTAAATTATTAAAAAAAGGATTTTTTTAGCAAAAATGTATTTTGAAAGATAAACTGTAAATATACTCTGAAAAAAAAAATATATCATCTCGAATATATTTATTTTTTAAAAGTGTGGTTATGGTTGTTTTTTAAAGTGTTTTTTTATATTGAAATATATCAAAATAATATTTTTTTATTTTTAAAAAATTATTTTTGAGATCGATGAATTAAAATAATTTAAAATATATTAAAAAAATTATTTTTTAAATAAAAAAATTAATCTTTTTATATAATACAGTTTGCACTCGTTCTCATACAGTCAGTAAAAGAATCAACATGGCATTGTATACAGTATAGTACAACTGTTGTTTAATAGGGGATAAGGATCACAGCACATGATTAGGTGGCCAATTACTACTGCGACCACCTCCTGCTGGTGGGCCGATTTTGGGCCCACCGGATCTTAAGGAAAGTTTGTTCGGAAAAATAAAAAAGAAGAAAATCTTGTGGAAAGTTTTTCCAATACGTGGCACTACACAAGCTTTCCACGATTAATTTTATTTTTAAGCACACATCTTTTACATTAATTTAATATATTAAAAGAACTTTAATAATTATTTTCTCAAGTACTGGTCTGAATACTTAAATGTAAGAAAATAATATAAAAATGAAACAAATTTTAAAAAACCATTAAATCAACATCTTAAAATGAATTAGTATATATATAAAATAAACATTTGACATTAGATTTAAAGTTGAGACAAGAAAAAAAATAGTAAGGCTTTTGCCCTAAAGTAGAATTTGCTTACGTGTGAGGTAACATATCCTTCCAATCTAGTATCATCACAAAAATGTGTTATGATTGAGCAATATTATATTGTGCAGATCGTGTAGAAGATTATGTTAATAATTTTATTTTTATGGATATATACAAGCAACATGTGTTTTACATTATGTTTTTTTTAATGCAAAGTATCATTTCAAGACCCTGTTTGTTTTTGCGTTTTAAAAATATATATTTTTTAAAAAAATTAAAGTTTTTTTAGTTTTTTACTTCAAATTAATTTTTTTTATGTATTCAGATTTTTTGATATACTAGTATTAAAAATAAATTTTTAAAAAATAAAAAAATAATATTATTTTAACTTATTTCTAACCGAAAACCACTTATAGAAAAACGATACAACAGTGATAAACAAGCTCTCTAAATCTCAGGTAGCCAAATAAATAAAGAGATAACCACGAAATCATATACTTGTTGGTAATCAATTCAAAGAAAAATGAAGCCAAAAAAAGAAATAAAAGATAAAGTTGATGGCTGCAAGGTTCTTAATTAGTATTGTTTAATAATTAAGGATAAGGTTTAAATCATATTTATCTGATTAGAGTAGCGATGTACTAACATGACGGTCCAGCAATAAATCAATAATTGATTCAAGTCACGAGTGCATAGAGCCGATTTTGGGGCTATCAAATCTCGAAAAAGGCAGTGGATAAGTTTAATATTTTAAATGTTCTTTTAATTAATTAATTAATTAATTAATTAATAATGAAAACAATGATCGTCTTGTACATTTGTTTAACTTTGCTGCTGCACGCATGGAATGCTCAAGCAGCCATTTTATTATCATTAAGCTCTATATCCAGCTTCGTTACGAGTCAGACTTCACTACCTGGCTATCATTTGGAAATATTATCTTTGCCCATTTCCCAAGAAATGGGTTTGATTTTTAGTTTTTAATATAGATTTTTTTTTAGATAATAAAAGTATATTTGAACCAGGTATATTAATAATTGAGGCTACATCCCTTCTCGAATGATTTTAAAAATCAGATATTAATTAACATTAAGTTTTGAACCAAAAAAATAAAACAATATACCTTCACGATGGCTAGTTCAATCCTTTAAATTTATAGTTTTCATGAAAATATTGTAATTGGATTTTCACTACTAGATAAATATCAAATACAAACTGAATATCGACAGGAAAATTATCGTTGGTAAATTACAGTGACATTTACCAACGAACCATGACGTTGCTATTTCCCCTGGTATTCATCGACAAAGAATTTCTGTCAGTGAATACCAAGGGAATTACAGTTGAAAATCAAAGAATGAAAAAAAATAACATGTCATTATTACAAATGGAATTACTGATGAAATATATGCGTCACTAATATCTGTCGGTGAATCCATATCAGTAATATTTAAGTTATAATCTAACAAACGCCTCCTTTCCCCCTTCCCGTTTTCTTCTTCTTCTTCTTCCTTTTATTTTGTAGAAAACAACACACAACACCCTTGCCCCTCTTATTTTGTCACAAACAAAGCTCTCATCATTATAAATTCAGTCACTCCAACACTCATTATGTCAGTATCTCTGTTTTACTTTAATTTTTTTTAAGATTTGTCACATCAAATAGGCAAAACTATCCATTTTTTTTTTGCTGTAACCCATTTTTAAAATGTTATTTTTTGACTTTTTTTTATGTAGTATATGTAGTTGTGTGTTTGCTTGTTTTATAGCCTTTTCTTATAGGAATTTGTTGTATGAATGTGTGAATTATATATGTTAGTGTTTGATTGAGATTTCGTAAATTTTTATTTTTTTTGTCATTTGATGAAATTAAGCTTGATTTTGTAATTTAGGTGTTTTATAATGAAATAAATATTGACTTATTTAATGGGTATGTTTCACATTTAATCAATTTTATTGTTAAGTTGAAAATTTTAATAAATTTGAAGGAATTTGAATTTTTGACGAAATTGATAGTGATTTAAAGGTACTATTAAAATAGATTGAATAAGTTTGATCTAAACCAATTATTGCTAATTAGTTGGGTACCTATTATTTGTTTAGTTTACATTACTAATTAATACATGTTGTCATCAATATTATTCTATATATATAGGATTCATGTAAGTAATGGATGATCATTCTTGGATGTATCGAGTTTCACCTAAAAGGCTGCATATGATGAATTATTATGATGGAGTTGAGGGCCTTACTAACTACACATTATCTAATCCGAAAACTATTAGTGAAGATGATATTAAATGTTCATGTAAGAAGTATAAAAATAAAAATTTTCTCGATCCAGATGTTGTTATGATACATCTTTTACAAAAAGGATTCATGAAAAAACACTCGTGTCCATATCCAAAGAAATTAGTTATGACATGGGACTTGATTGTTAGTTTTTAAAATAGATTTTTTTTTGTCAATTTTTAGTTTTAATGAACTAATTATTTTATAAAATTGACGGCCAAGAAAAAAAATTAATAAGACAAGGCTGACAACGTTGTTGCCAGGAAGATGTGGGAGAATTACAATGTCATTAAGTAAGATTGAATTCAAAATGTTATACTTCTTTTTAAATGTTTATTTTTTTCACTATCTTAACCGACAATTTATATATGCCATATAGATTGCATGATTTTTGGTTTGAGACGTAAAAAAAATCAAAGAAATATGTAAAAGAAAGAAGTCTTCCAGACTAGTAAGACATGACCAAGTGGAGGGATTTCTGACCTCCACACTTCTCAGATACTATCTTGGATGTTTATATCTAGCACATGATGAATGATCGTTTCATGCGACGGTTGCAATCAGTGTAAAGAACTAGAACAAGGAGATTCATGATTTAATTACCAGATACACCGATGGATCCATTCCGTTTGTTTTGCATTCAACATGTAAATCTCCAACGATTTAACTCTATCGCTAATATGCATTCAATCACCGATGGAATTATCAATTGTTTATTCTGTCATTAATATGTCATAATCCACGATAGAATTATCGACAGAATGATGCTGATAATTTTTTTTTATTTGGGGTGTTTTTTCTATAAATAAATTCATCGGTGATTATATCATTGACGGAATAGCCGATATAATAAAAATCACCGATGATATGTTTTTCGACGACTAATTACCATTCATGATTCTATCTATACATTTTTTCTGACAGAATCAATATTTAAATCCTAACGGAGTATTTGTTTGATATTATGCATTATATGGTTGTGTTTTTTTTTAACAATATGATATTATGATCAACATCATAACGGTGATAATGAGAATTTAAACAAGTTCCAAAAATAATATTAAAGCATTCATTACCTTGTAAATATTATAGTTATAAAATCGAGGATCCAATCGAGCTGTGGCTAATTTTTACTTTAAAAAAGCCAACTAGGTCTAATAACTTTGCTCGTAGTTATTTCACTATCAAACGAAATGCATATAGCTATCAAATATTATGGTCATAAAAGCGCACCCATGATGATGCATTTCTACAAGATTAGAATCATCAACCTCTATTAAACTGTGCAAGTCCACATTCTCTTTTTTGCGAAAATCACAGCAACAAAAACAAAAGAAAAATAATATTTACAAACCCACTTATTATACTAGAATTTAATACATAATTAAGTACTAGAAAAAGTAAGGACGCCAGAAATTATATGTAATTGATTTCCTTATACTAAAAAAAAAAAAAAGTAACCAGGAGCTGGTAGCCAGTAATGAGTAGATGAGGACTTGACAGATGCTGATTAATATTTAACTAGAGTTTTCAATCACAAACTTTTTCATGACTTGAATAACTTCTTCTGAAGCTTCTGAGTAAGGATCATTGGTGAAGAAACCGTGCTGCTTTCCCTCAAATTCAACATACTCAATTTTCTTTCCCATCTCCTTCAACCTCCTTGCATAATCCTCACCTCTATCTCTCAACAGTTCACAACCACCTACCATCACCATGATGGGATCAAGAGCCACCAGCTCAAGATTCAAGCTACCTGGTCCGAAGGGGTTCGCCAATGGGTGGTCTCTACTTGCCCCAGCAGGCATGGATAGCCTCCAAAAACTGTGATTTAACTTGGATTAATCAGTCAAAAAAACAAAAAGAAAGAATAAGGTAGTCACATGGATTCATTAATTATTCTAAGACATTCAGGCTGCATGTTAGCTAGGAACTTCAAGTATAGTGCACAACTCTTTCTTTCAGGATAAGGAGATGGGATGCTATTGGGGGAGGCACTATCTGGTATATTTGGAGGCATTTATGTTGTTATTGGTTTAGGCACTATCATACCATCTCATTGCTAGCATGTGATGTGAAAGAACCCCACTGGAAAGGCAGCTCTGCTGACATAAATACATGTAAATTTTAGATTTGCACACCTCTTCAAAAACCATCAATTACATTAAAAAAAAAAAAAAAAACCAGATGAGACTTACCACAACATTCAGTTTCATCATAAATGGGAGAACTGTATACATCAGGAAATTGAACTAATTAATGGGGCCATGATTTAAGTGAAACATGATCAGTTGGTGGAATTTGATATTAGAGGCTGTGGAGACTTTTTGGCACCATGGCATGAATACAAGAATCCACTAATTAAGAAGCATCTAAGCCAAATTGTTGTATTCAATTCTCTGAGCTTGACCTCTCATCTCATGAGCTCTACTGTTTTTCTTCTTTTTTTAAAAAAAACAAAAAACAAAACAATAATTGTGGCTTTGATCACGTTTATTTTAATCTGTAAAAAGATTGGAACTTTGCGAACATGACAACTTAATAAATTCTTGCTGGCCAATTCAAATACGTAAAAGAAGAGAAATGACCATGACTCCACGCAAATAACAGCGAAGCAGAGACAAGGCTCTATCATGAACTTTTTCGATCGAGGAATTTTTTCATAAAGCTGTCCCTAAAGGCTCCCTTGTACTGTATGTGTGTCTTATACCAGCCACCACTATCCCACGTAGAAATCAGCATCTCTCTGACCATCAATATTATTCATCTAGGCCAGACGTGTTGTTGTCCCTTTCAAGCCAGCTATAATAATTTATTGATGGACTAGGGCACACATATACCAAACGTGAATTGAACACCACTATCTGCTATCTGTTTAACATGAGGTGGGTACTAAATATATTAGTGTTTCTCATCCAGAAAGCATGCCAACCTTGTCGTTTGATCTTAGCTTTTGGTTTTTGCTGCATGGAATACTTTAGATTATCCTAGTTTTTGGATCAGATATAGCATGGTTACTCCTCGCTGAATCTGGTATAGGAACTATCACCAAACAATCAGGAAGATCTTGTCCTTATATTCAAGGCAACTAACAAAGAGGAAAGGAAATCAATCAAGTAGTGAATAGTATATATTCACCATGTCAGTGCAACTGTGCTGCAAATTCCTTCTTGTTTCCGAGCTGATATTATTAACTGTTTAAGTTTTTATCCCATTTGTATCTTACATTAATTATTGCATGGAATTCTCAAGTGGACAAAGTATTCTGTAGAAGGCACAGGGGAATCGAGGATAAATTTGAGGAAACTAAAACCACAGGAAGTGAGACCAAAAAAGAAAAAAAATGGATCACAATAGTTAGCACCACCAACTCTTTTCTATAACTCAATGTGACATGTGGAGCAATCAGGCACGAAGCCTGTGAGGTGGTGGGGGTGTGAGTGTGATTTACATTTTTTGCTTTCAAGACAGATACGTCCAAGCATCAATTTGCACACCACCTCCATTTGTACGGATCAACGAAGGGGCAAACACAGGCACCATCAATCAAAATCCTTGGTGAAAATGATGGCGTGGTCCAAGTCATTAGCAGGATATAAAAGGGGTGAATGATATTTGATCATTTCAAGCTCTCAAAAGAACAACACTACTAATAGAATCCACCACTCTTGCAGTCTAAGTAAATAGCGATATTATGTCTGTATATCACAAGTAGACAGGCAAAAACAAGGTTGTCATTTGTGGAGATCAATGAAAAAGCCGTATCTTTTGACTCTGACCCTTGATATCACACTACTTTCCACAAATTTGATTCCATTGCTGTCTTCTTTCTTTCTTTCCTACTTTCTCTTTTCCGATCAATTAGATACCACATTAAGGTTGACCAGTTTCGTTCAATCACTTTTATGGAGTGATATTCAAGATGGAGCCCTAAGTAGAGAAAAATACAAAACATCCCCACTAAATGAGGCACTTCCCAAAAGATAGGTATTTGTGTGTCCATTGGTTCTCAGAGAGTTGTTTTCATGTACAGACTGAATTGAAAGGCACAGCATCTTTTGAAAGCAAATTCATAATGAAATGACTTTGGCTGATATATACATATAACCATAAATCAAACAGATTCATCGTATGTAGTTTAGTGCTGAATATGATCTAATGGAGGACTGCCCAAGAGATTGTGTTTGCATTAGATTATATAATATATAGTTTGACCGGATTCAAATAGTTTTATTGGTCTGGTCTACATGTATCAAAGTCTATGTAAAAATTATCATTTGTGACAGATAGAGAGATTGATTAGAGTGTGTTAACGTACCGGTCCAGTATTTCCAAGTTCAACAATTGTTCACCGGGCCCTTCCTCTGACTTTGTCCTCGCAACCCCACCAAAAAATGGTGCCAGTAGGATATACCCTCTTACCCGAACCGGAGCCAACCTGGTCGAACCGACACCGATCTGAACCGCTAAGTGGTGTGCAATATTGCCACCAGATGAGTCGCCCAAAACAAAAACCTGGTCGTAGTCAACTTTACCACCACTGACCCATGCATCACCTTTGTCGCTCAAAACCTGAGCTTGTAGCCATTGCAAGGCACTAAGTCCATCCTCCATGGCCGCCGGTAGCCTATGTTCTGGGGCCAAACGATAGTCAGGGGCGACAACGAGTGCATTGAGCCCAGAAGCTAGTTTAAGGCAGCAGTTGTGACAGTTAGGCCACTCACGCGTGCCTACACAAAATCCACCTCCATGAAGGTAAAGTATGATGGAAAGCTTCTTTGTAGGGGATGATAGTGATATTGAAGTGGGTTTGTAGAGACGGAGGTGGAGGTTGTACGTTTTGTCAAAGAGGCAGTCTTTGAAGAGGACGGACTCGTCGTTGATGATTGGCATGGGGAACCCTATATCTTTGGACCTATAAATGGTTCCGTCACTAAAGAGTTGGACAATACCACCGCAATCTTCTACTACATGAGGGAGAGAACCCATTTTTGCTACAAGTATTTGGTTTCCTTTCTCTATAGGGAGATGATGGTTGGCAAGTAATGGCTAAATATGGGAGGTATATATAGGCAAAAGGAAGGGGAAAAGGCAGGAGGAGGTGTGTGAATTGGAGTGGAGAAGGCAGGGATAGTTTTTTTTTTCTTTTTTTCTTTTTTTTAATGTGAAGGGTGATTGTGTCATTTAGGAGGGATATTATGGAAGGTGGTGGATGATTGCATATGCATTCCTAGCTAGCCATTGGTTTATCTTTTATCTTTTTTCCATTTTTAATATGAACCATACAGGAGGAGGAGGAGGAAGGGAATTCTTCTGATAAGGTAATGTTTGATAATATGGTAAGTAATATTTTTTAAAATATTTATTTATTTAAAAATATATTAAAATAATTTATTTTTTATTTTTTAAAATTTATTCTTAATATCAACACATCAAAATAATATAAAAATATCAAAACAATTAATTTAAAGCAAAAATAAATTAAAAAGCATGACTGAGCCGCACAAACAATGCCTAATAGTTAAGATTTGAAATTTAAAAAATAAAATAAAATTGAGGTTTTTTTATTACCTCAAAGGATTTATATGAAGTTTAAATATAAAGGATAATTTTCTTCTTAGCCAACATTTATGAGAATAACCAATAAATTATATTTAAAATACCTAATGATAGCATTCCTTATTTTGATGAAGCTTCTTAATATAAATGGAAGCAACACAAGAAAAATAACAAATATAAAAACACAAAAATTTTTGAAAAATGGATTGTATATATAAAGATTTCAATTCATAATTTTATTATTGAATATTTATTTTAAAATAATTTACATCACTAATAGATTTACAATTTCTTAAATAAAACCAAAAACTAACCTAAACAAACTAAGAAGCCTGAAAATAAACAAAAAGTAATAAAAGTTCTAAACAAACTAGGAAAAAATAAATTATCAATCTCAATATTTAATTTCCTAAACTAAATAAAAAAAACACCACAAAGAAAAATATTTTTCTAAACTAAATAGAAAATAATAATAACTAAGAAAAATATTTTTTTTTCTAAAAATTCTCTTGCATCAATCTTCTCGAGTTGAAGAGAACTCGTCATTAAATTCAAATTATTTTTGTCTCGATTTTATAAATGTTCAATCAAGAGTTTTTTACCCTTTATGTACCTAGCATTTCAATTAAAAATATCATATCTATCAACAACATGCTCGGACTTCCTCACAACGAAACCACTCTTAGCGTAAAGAAGAGATTTGAAAATCTACTTCATAATTTTTATATAAAGTATAATGATATCAATTTTGACCCATCAATTTCAAATTTCTTCTCAAATTCATGTAAGATGCATCCTTTACAATATGTTTTAATTAAAAATCACATTGGAGCCCCATCCTTTATAAATAAATTAAAAAACTAACCTAACAAATTGTTAGAAAACATGAAAATAAACAAAAAGACCATAAAAGTCATAAATAAACTAAGAAAAGAGCACCATAAAAAATATTTTCTTAAACTAAATAGAAAATAATAATGAGTAAGAAAAATATTTTTTCTCTAAAAAATACTTCAGCATTACTCCCCCAAAACTTACCTCATAGCATTATACACACATTTATAACGCATCATATAATAAAAAATTTCCTTCAATCTTTTTTACTTTTCAGCATAAATAATTTTAAAATGTTATGAATTACTAATTTATTTTGTGATTACTTGTGTTTCATCATGTATCATATATATATAGAAATTGCGATTAAAAATCAATATTTGAATAGGCTAACTATTTATTTTACATTTTATAATATTTTATAATAGAAGAATATATATGTGTGTATTAAAGGGAATCGTCAAACTCGCCCCGAACCTTACAGAGAAGAAAAAAATTGAGTTTTTCTCGCATCGTATACTTAAATGGATGAACATGAGATGGGGATAGAGGTTATATACTCTGCCTAAAACCCCCGTATCTGCATTCCTATCTAGTAAATTAAGTTTCTTATCTAAAAATCTAGGAGGAAATTAATTAAATGCCAGAAAAAAAGAAAAAAAATAAGTGACGGAATTTAAGATTTCGATAGTAGCATATTAATCATGGACTTATTTCGTTACCATGCACCTTTTCCCTTCTATCTTTCTTCCATTAATTCTTTGTTTTTTTATTTAATTTCCCCTGAAATCTATGGTGGAGCAAACTGTTGAGAAGATAGAACAGACAACAGATTACAATCATACGTTAAGAACATAGTAAGAAGAACTAATTAAGATAACGAATAAAAACAAAACGCATGTCGTCAAAGACAGCTCTTTTGCCTCTTTCCCAAATCCATAATTTGTCCATGCCTTGCCATGTTTCTTGTCCCAAAATGTTTTCATTTACGTATACATGTTTGTCAAGGCAATAAGCATTTCTTCATTAGACTAACAGTCTCCCGATGGATGAAGAAGTCGATCCTTGCATGTGCAAGCAAATTAATCTTTTCTTTTGAGGGATATCCATGCAGACGTTTGGGCGTTGAGGTTACTCTTTTCCAAGTAAACTGGAGTAGCGTGTTTTAAAGAGAGGGCAAGTGTCCACTAGGAATTGTAGGGTCGGCGGCGGCCATGAGAGTTTCAAATATAAAACACGCCGTCTGATTTTATGTTATGGACAGGATTTGACTTCTTCTAGAGCCCGATTTTTTACTGTTTTCCCCGGCGGATCATTATCTTGTTGTTTCGGAACAAGGAACACGATGATGTTGGCTGTGATTGTTTACAGGGTTGGGAAATGAGCTCAAATGCCCTGTGATACATGGTTTGTTTACAGGGTTGGAAAATGAGCTCAAATGCCCTACAGCTCCTAAAACTCACCTGGTTTCTTGCCACTTAACTTCCATCTTGCTAGCATTGCTTGCTCTCTCTCCCAACCCTTTCCCTGCTTGAACTCACTTTTTTTTTTATTAGTGGATTAATGTTTATTCAAGCCAAAACACTGGATCTGCTGACTAGTCGTTTTACCTTTTCCCACCTTATAATCAGAGAATTCCTCTTTTGGATCCCGTGGTTTAATTAAAAGGAGCAATTAAATTTAAATCATTGCTGGCTATTTTTTAAACCCCACAACCTGTGCTGGGATGGTGCTAGCTGGTGACTTGAATTTCTTACTTGATTATAGGACGTTCTTGTGTGTGTGTGTGTGTGTGTAAAAGAAATCTATGAATTTTGGAATCAGACACCCGACAGAATCATAGAACAGTAGATAAACAAGACAACGAATAAAAACAATCTCTGCCAATGCCTGCTTCCCCAAATTTGTAATGGACAAGTGGATGTCGTCCTTGCTATTGCCATGTTTCTTTTCCCAAAATGATAAATTACATTTACATATTTGTCAAAGCAAGAAACAATTCTTCACCAAATTAATGGTCTCCCAGTGCATGAGAATACTTCTAATTAGCAAACAAACGGTTCCCGAATCTACCGATTTTGAGTAGAGTACTAGGTATACTCCAAGGAGAACTATAAAAGAATGTTAGTCAGGAATCCTTGGGGTCCGCCGCCATGTGAGTTTCAGTTCTGAAGCATACGTCCTAACTGTATATTATGGATGGACTTTGACTGCGCGTGCCCCTTGGCTTGGACGGTGTATTAACCTTCTGGTTGAAGAAGCTGACCAGAAAAACGAGGGATATTTTGGACCAGTGTGCAGTGTTGATTTCAGCCTCTTTATGCATAAATCATGCAGAACAGAGCAAATTACGGATAGGGTTTGAGTAGCCGTAGGTTCTAATCCTATCTCAACCCAATTGCTGCCAACTGGCGGTGAGAAGAGGAAGGATCCAAATCCAGGAATCATCTGTGGATCATCACAAACAATCTTGAATATCTTATCTTGACGAGGGAAATACAAAGAACTTTATGAAGCTTTACATTCGAATATTGAGTTGTAGTTTGTCCTACTCTTATATTGTCCTTTTACGGCCATTGTTGCCATGTCTCCATATTCCATGGAGATTTATCAATCAATTGGAACTTTGAAGTGCTGGGAGGCGACTTTCATTTTATCCTTTAGCACAAGCCTCAATGTCCTCATCTTCACTTGCATCATCATTTTCCACAATCATTCATCTTCGAATCCATATCTTAGCGTACGATATTTGAAACTGTGGGTGATGTCAGATAATGCGTACACATGAGATGCTTCCTAGTGATTTTGTACTAGTCCCGATTCATTTCTGCGATGACCATGTCTATGAGTCTATCTGATCATATATTTTGTGAACCAGACTGTGATGTTTTATGTGATGGATTTGACACTAAAAAAGCTCTGCCTTTGGCGATGTTTGCATCTAGAAGCAGAACGTTTTAACACAGCAAACAAGGGCAAGGTTCACCAAACAAATAAAAAACAAGAAAACTGCAGCACAAGGGCATGGTTAGAAATTTTCCCCTCCATGTTCTCTGGTACATGTTCCTGCTCGGAGAGCAACAGAGCAATATTTTAGCACCAGAAAATTTTAGCATTTGTTTAGTATGTGTCCAAGTGGTCAAAGATCTAGATAGTGGGAGTTTTATCCTTAAAGTCTGCGTCTTACACAGATAAAAGTAGATAAACATATAGGAAGTAAAAATTGGCTTTGTGAAGCATAAGCAACTAAAAAGCATCTGAAGAATTCAAGTATTCCTTTTCCAACACAAAACAGAAATAACAGACACCGGAAAAGAGCTTATATACCTTCCATTGACAAAGCAGTATGGATCATAAAATGGTTCAGGTCAAAAAGAATCATGTTGTGAAAGCTACCTTCAACAATGCTGTTATTTGGGACCACAAGAAAGAAATTTCCATCACTAGGTTAATTCAATTGATCGCCCATGTAGAAAAACAGAAAAGGTAACATGCCTCTTGCATACTGTCACTAAAAGCTGTCCTTCAGAAATACATACCAAACCAATGGCGACACATCCACCTCTTTCCTGGACCTTGAGATCAATTCAGCAAGCTGTGATAAAGAACTCATACGTCCTGCATGCAATGAGTGGAGAAGGTGACATAATAAGAAAAGCCTTCCATATTTCTCTGAGTAAACAAAAATATAAAAAGGAAAGATAAAAGTCATTCAAATAATAATGTATCTGTTGAAAAGAAGATATTCCCTTCATTCCTAAATTTTCATTTGATTATCCTTTCTTTCATTCTTTCTGGAAAGTAAAAGGATTTCTTCGTTCAACATGGGCTGGGATTACTTTTAAAAAGTCTAGCTGAAAGCAGGAAACAAGGATTGGGACGGGACTTGGGATTGAATGATGTGGACATCAGATAAAACAACGCAAGTGCATCAGCGCAAAAAATGACAGCAAACTATGTATCGGCTAACTTAACAAAGATTAAAAATGTCATACAATAAGTGAAATAAACCATATCATTATCTCAATTAATCAGTAACATAATCACCTGTATATGTTTTTTATGAAATAATCAAGTACACGTAAGCTAAAACAGAAGATGCATGAAATTTAGGTATAAAATTAAATTTGTTGAAGTGACTCACCGAAATCATTGCCTCTTATTGGGTTTCATTGCTAAGCACACCCATAGAGCCTCCTTCCGTATCTGCAGCACACCAAGAACTTAAATTACTATGCATGAGGGAATCATTTGATGAAATAAATGGTTTCAAAACAAAATATTTTTTCTTGCTAGCGTGAGGAATCAAGGGGATAGCAGCCCTTTTAAAGGAAAAGGCTGCAAAACATGCAAAACAAAATGAATCCAAGAACTCCCCACAAATAGTATGGGAAACAACAGGAACACAACAAGTCCAAGTGACTCTACCCTCCAACTTTCTTTTTTAGCTTTAGGGTGTTCTGCAAAAACAAAATATGAACCCATGTGCTCAGAAACGATCTTCTGAACAATTCATGTTTGTTCACTTGCATATGCCTCAACAATAAGCAGGAGATGAGTGGAGTGGCGATGAGTAAAGTAAGAAGATAAGGCTTAAGGAATCTTTTTGACTGAAAAAAGTGATGCAATCATTTAGATAAATATCCAAACAACCATCTAACCTTGTTGATTTTGAAGTCCCCAGAAAAATGAATTGCATTTGCTGACGAGAAGTGTGGAAATACACATTAAAAATCAATATTGCTTTTTAGTGATTACGATCAACAATTAACCGTGCCACAGAGTAATGAAAGCAGCTCAGAAGATGCAAAATCATAGTTCATAAAAGATCAGGAGTAAAACGTACTGCCAAGTATTTGAAGCTCAAACACCAAACGTAGCCAGATGTTTAAATTCACCAGACAGCAACAGATAGATGAACCATGTTGGAATCGATATTTTCTGCGTGTCCAAGCCATAATCCATCAGATAAAAAAAAAAAAAAACAGAATTGCACAAACAATTGATTGTAATAGATAATCCTTTAAACTGTGTTTTATCCAGTCAAATCTCAATCTATCAGCAGCTGTCTGTTGTGTGTTTGTAGTTTTCTAGAGGAACACCATTGATCCATTGAGATTGAAAGAGAAAGCAGTATTAAAATCAAAATGGATCAAGTAACATAGAGTTCATTTTTGCATTCCTAGCAGAACTGAATCATTCACATATCGGATATGCATAATTCCTAAGGATACCAGGGAAATTTCAAATAACTATAGCAATTACCATATTCCAGAGAATGGGTTCAATGGTTAAATCCCTTCCATTAAAGTACTGGATTTTATCCAAGAATAAACATAAACAAGAAGCAAGTGACATGAAAAGACATACTTGCCAGTGCATATGAATTCAAAAATCAAAGTTGGGAGTTCAGTTAAATTATTCTCATTAGCAATATTGACAGCCCTCACTTGGACCTCATCCAATAGCTCCACTCTTGAGACCTGATGATAAAGAATGGATAATCCATAAAGCATTGAATGCATGGACATAATTTGCATCAAGTTCTACCTGTATACCAGACAGCATAGTGTCAATAGCAACATCAGCTGCATCCTTAATTGTAAGGAAATTGTACATTGTAACCTGAAATGTTATGAAATCAATTAACAAATGCATCTATATCTGTAATAAACATATGTAGTGGAGAATTAATACAGAGAACAAGAGTTTATCAATTTCCAAGAAGAAAATAACTGCAACTTTAAAAGGTGGTTTAAAGTAAGATTATGATGCTCAATGAACAAAACTTCTCATATATTTCTGATTAATGTTTTTACATAAGAGTGTGATAATTACTTCAGCATGACAAACTTCAAGCAACCAAAACTAACAAGAACTACCAGAACTTTCACTCTCGTTTGTCCGCTGCCATCATAATTCTATGTTTGTGTTCTTGATATACAATTGTCCATCTCTAAAAAACAAACAAGCAAATGAAAAAAAGGAAAGGAAAGGGAAAAAAAATATAAAATAAGAGGGGGGTTCTTCCAAACAAAGAAAGGATGAAGGTACCACTGAATGCAGTGGAATTTTCTGAGGCCATAGAGTGACCTCTGTTGTTACACCAAGGATCCCTTCACTTCCAATCACCAGTCGAGTCAAATCATATGTAAAGTGATAAATCCAATAAGGTTAAGAGTTGACTTCTCTGAATATGCAATAAAATAAGAAACCCTCTAAAGCAATTGAAATAAGGATAATGGAGGGCACCCTCCACGCATGCATGATGGCCAACCATCTTGAAAGCTGGAGAAACATGAGTCCAGAATAGCAAAGCATGATTTAACAAACAAAATTTGTAGGCTGGCTCCACCAACAATTATCTGGCCTGTGATTTGCCACAACACTCTCCTTAATTTGATTAGGATCATAATCCCAAAGGTTTGCCTTTTCAGGTGATGGCCATATTGCAATTAATTATATATCCCCTCCCCTCTCCCCCGTCCAAGGAAAAAGAAAAGGAAAAAAACAGAGCAACACCACGACTTAATATAGAAAAGGACAAGATAACACACCCTGCAGCACTCTTTCGAGCACGAGAAGCTGTCTTGACCACATCTCCATTGGGAAGAACCACCTGGAGCATAAATAGTATAAGAACTAGATTGTCACAAAAATGAACTTGTAGATCAGGAGGTCAGGGAGCAAACCTTGAGAGTAATGACATTATCTCGCATGGTTCCATACCTGCATGCTAAAAACCAAATCATTAAATCATATAAGAAATAAGACCATTGATTCTTGAACAAGTTTCTAATTTTTTTAGGATAAAAAAATTTAGGACAATAAGTACGAAAGACAAAAGCTTCAATATTCAAAGCAAACAATATAGATTCAATTTAATATAGGTAAACTTTTGCGAATTCTAGTCTAATCATTTGGGAGTCAAGAAAAATTGTCTATTGCAATACCATATGGATTTCCCACTGTAGCAAATGAGTTCAGGTGGTGCCATTTTCATGTGTCAGGCATCAAAGAATGGTGGTGCAAGTCATTCTAACTTTTAAGCATTAAGAATGTCTTGTTGCCAGAGCATACACATTTAGAATTCAAACATGAGCACTAACATAGGGAAAAGCACACCTCAAGTTATAAATCATGGTGGTAGGAGAAATAATTGGAACATTTTGTTGACAGGTTAGCATGATTGATATTAAGGCAAATCAAAAAGGTGCATTCTCTCGATAGTCAACCCTAAATGGAGTAATACATATCATGAATAAACAGAAATCCTAGACTATTCTAACCCAATGCAAAGTAATGTTAAAGCTTTTGATGGCTCCAAGTGGCTACAGATGTTTTAACACTTCCACTGAAAGTATTGCAAGGTTAAACCTTATCATTATACTGCAGAAGATCACTTGTCAAAAAAGCTGGATCTGCACACGTTTGTATTGGGGTGTTTGTGGTGGTTATGAGCAATCCCAGTGACAAGTGCAACTGGGTGCCTACATCACTCTATAATCATGTATGCAATAGAATTGCTGAGAAAAAAAAAAAACTATAATCATTTGGTCACATTCAAAAGAAAATGGGTTAATAAAACTGATGAAATATAGAGGGAGAAAAGGGTGTAGAAGAATGGGAGAAAATCAACCTTTATCTTGATAGTAGCCAACACAGTTCAATCAAAACTTGAGTCTTACTACTCGTTTTGACTTCTGAGCAGCTAATTTCATGAGTACTATAACCATCAAAATGAAATAAAGACAGCTGATAAAGCAGTGCAAATACCTCACAGCTATAGAACCAGAGCAACGAGTAGCACACATTCCCCCTATTGTTGCACCAGGCCCTGCCTGTCAACATATTCAAAGAAGATGCTAATCTCAACTGCTAAATTGACCCAAAAAACAGTTGCCAAAATTGCAACACAAGTAGTGGCCAAATTCACCCATTATGCAAGACAATTATAAATGCAGTTGAAGTAGCATCATCTTAAAACACACTATAATTGGACTTCACACTTGACACGTAAAGGAACCAGAAAGAAAGGCATCCCAGGAACATGTTCCCTGAATTTCCCTGGATGAAGAGGAGAGAATAGACCATGAGGCTCTAAGAATCTATTAGGCTCCATCCAACCAATTCCAGGCTCGACAACCACATCCATGTGGTCAATGTGTAATGCTTTCACACTCTAAAAATGGAACAAGCAGTTATAAACATGAAATAGAACAAATTCCAAGTGTTGATAACTAGCAATTGGCTTCAAAACATGGGTTATCTAGGAAAATCGCTCAAAGACTTGTAGCTAAAATAAGGTACAAAAATCACTTTGAATAAGATTTTCAGTAAGAGAAACAAAATTAGTTTACCCTTTAGATATGTTATCCTACAAAACATCATGAATAAGCTTTTAATTAAACAACTCCAAAAAGAATAAAGAATGTAACTACACCTCCAACATTGCATTTCTAAAACAAACGCAGTGCTTCCTTTTTCCGCCCATTCCACTACTCCTCTAGAATAACACAATTACTCTTAATATCTAAAAAGGAATAAACTGACGGAGGAAAAACGGAACGGGTTTTTTTTCAAATAGAGAGGTGATTGATTGAGTTGGGAGATGGTGGAAGAGTGAGGTGCGGAGATTGGTTATGGTATTTGAACAGGAGGAGGAGCGTAGGCTACAAAGCCAGTAAAGTGAAGGCCTGCCATTTGTTTCCAGTGGGAAGAAAGAGAGCACACTGGATACAGAGGAGTTGAATCATGTAAGACAGAACCAGATAGGAGGAGTGCTGTAGCCTGATAAAAGCAAACGAAAACCAACGCAAATGAACTGGTGTAGGAAAACAAAATGAAAATGAGATTGTTTATAAAAAAATAATATTAAAGAGTTTACAACGT